>MDTB01089007.1_pt1 | contig 11538 bp, 7 predicted proteins | sample 811161 | NCBI WGS metagenome assembly MDTB01 (sample SAMN05326650, study PRJNA326480) | marine metagenome | isolation source: seawater | place: Mediterranean Sea | collected 2009
GCCCAACAACTACCAAGTGCCTGTCCGGCTCGAGCCGCTGGCCGATGCCCAACCAACTTCAGGAACGCGAGACACCACGTACTGGGACACATCAGAGGGTCTTCTGGTTTTGGAACAGGCGGACGATTCCGCTTGGGCGACCATCAGCACACCCACGGGGGATTACCGGCATCTTGCAGGAACATTTGTGAACAATCAATTGATTTTGAGCACGTTTGATGGTTCTCACCTGTTTCGATTCAACGCCACACTTCGAGAAGATTCCTTGGTTGAAGGACTTTTCCTTTCTGGGACACACTACCAGACCGCGTTTGAAGGGGTCAAGCGACCCTCACAAGCGTACACATGGACCAACGGTCGTCAAACTGTGGTTGCGGACAAGCTGCTGTTTTTCGGCACCAACCCCACTGGACAAGCTGAAGTGTGGAACAAAGACCGTCTTCGCAGGGGTGGAAAAACAGGCATCGTGGTGGACATCATGGGCACGTGGTGCCCCAATTGCATGGACGAAGCGCGCCTCATGGTGTCGCTCGCCAATTCGTTTCCAGACGTTCAATTCCTCACCCTGGGGTACGAACGCTCCATGGATTCCACAGCGCTGGTGCGGTTGTCACAATTCAAGCGCGAAATGGGCATGACTTGGCCTGTGCTTTTGGGTGGTCGTGCCAGCAAAACGGCTGCAGCCGAATCCATTCCGGCGCTGGACAGCATCCACAGCTTTCCCACGACTGTGTTTTGGCCCTTGGAAGGAGAGCCTGTGGTTCACACAGGGTTCCACGGGCCTGCGACAGGGGAGGGGTACACCCAAGAAACTGCGTTCTTCCGATCGGAGTTGGCGCGAATCAGCGGTCGCTCGGAAAGTCGTTGACCTGGTCGACCACAATTCGTGCATCGCGGTTGGCCAATTCCCAAGCGGTGTGGAAGACCAGCTTGCCAATCTCCGCCATCTTTGGGTACATGATTTTGTGGGCGTCGTCTCCTGGTTTGTGGTAATCCTCATGAACGCCTGTGAAGTAGAAAATCACAGGAATGTTGTTCTTGGCGAAGTTGTAGTGGTCGCTGCGATAATAAAATCGGTTGGGATCATCCGGCGCATTGAACGTGTAGTCGAGCGCCAGATTGGTGAACGTCGTATTCGCTTCTTCGCTGATCACGTGGAGCTCTGAGCTCAGCTTGTCGCTTCCTATGAGGTAGACGTACCGAGGGTCGTCTGGATGTTCAGCGTCGGTCCGTCCAATCATGTCGATGTTCAAGTTGGCCACTGTATTTTCCAAAGGGAACACAGGATGGTCCGCATAGTGTTCGCTGCCCAGCAATCCCTTTTCCTCACCCACCACGTTCATGAACAACACGCTGCGACGAGGACCCATACCGTGTTCATCTTCCAGCATTTTGAATTGACGGGCGAGTTCCATCACCGTCACGGTCCCTGATCCATCGTCGTCCGCGCCATTGTGGATTTCCCCGTCGATGATGCCCACGTGGTCGTAGTGTGATGTGATGACAACCATTTCGTCCTTCAATTCTGGATCAGATCCCTCCATAAACGCCAGCACATTTTCAGCTTCGTACTCCCGGGTGGTTTGGAGGATGTCCAACGTGGCGCTTTGCTTGAAGGCCATGGCTCTCGTGGGTTTGCCAAACGCCACCTTGTCTGAATGGTTTTGAGTGGACTTCAACTTGGTGTCTGCCAACCATGAATCCAAGGTGTTTTGTTTGATGAACAACGTGGGTAGATCGGTTCCTTCCCCATTTTTCTCTCGGTTCAGAGAAGTGGATTTCCGAAGCATCCACTTTTTCATGCGGCTCTTTCGGGTCTCGAAGTCTTCATCTGGCATGGCCACAATAATGGCCTCTGCTCCCAACGAATCTGCCGCCAGGCGTTTTGCGCTCAACGGCTGTTCTGCCATGCCTTCTGGTTGACCGTCCAACATCACAACCATCCCTTCGCCTTTGAACTTCTTGTAATCATTCCAATCCTCTTGCATGATCCCGTGGCCCACAAACGTCAGTTTGGTGTCGGACACCAGTGGGCGTTCCAATCCGGGGTACACTAAAAAATCATCCACCAGCATCAGTGTGTCCTCTCCCACATGCAAGGTTCCACCCATAATTTGGCTGTTGACCAATGGCACCATTTGGAAGAATGAGCCGTTGTTGCATGGCTCAAACCCTTTGGACTCGTAAAAGGCCCCGAGGTAAGCTGCTGCTTTCTTCTGCCCACGTTCCCCTGTCTCACGGCCTTCGAATCCATCGCTGGCCAGAATGTTTAACTGAATGCTGAGCTCCCGCTCGTCCAATTGGATTTGCGACATATTAAACGACTGCGCCCATACACCACTCACGACGATGGACAACAAAGTCATCGCACACGCAATCTTGCCAACCCGACGCTCGTGCCGTCCTCCTTCAAACTCAGACTCAAAAAACGCGTCCACCATGCCCAAAGCCACGTCCTCCGACACAAAGCGCGCAGGAATGCACAAGACATTGGCGTTGTTGTGTTGTCTGCCCAACGCCGCCACTTCCGGGGTCCAAGCCGTGGCGGCTCGCACTTCAGCATGTTTGTTGGCGGTCATCGCCACGCCATTTGCAGATCCACAAATCAGGATGCCTAGTTCGGCATGTCCTGAGGCCACATCGTCCGCCACCGCATGGGCGTGGTCTGGATAGTCCACACTCTCTGGCCCGTCTGTTCCACGGTTCACCAAGGTGTGACCCTTGGATTCCAAATGCTTCAAAATCAATGATTTTAATTCTAGACCGGCGTGGTCACATCCAATGCTTACTACCATGCCTCCAAAATACCCACAATCGACGTGGATGAACCTGTTGGCATCGGCGAAGAACTTTTTTTGGAATCATACCCCAATCCGACTAAGCCTGACACACCCCTTCACATCCAAACAAAATGCCCCTCCTTTGCACACGTGTTTCACACCGAAAATCCAACGTTCTTCACAGCGCTTGAACCATTCTTTTCATCCACATTCCTGTGTTGCACAACCTGTGGACAGAGTAGGTTGTCTTCTGTCAATCAGCGTGGTAATTTCCACATCTAGGTCTTGGTCATGTGCACGGTTGGTGCACAACTCAATTTGTCAAGGCGTTGAACGTTCAGTTATCCCACTTGTGCACAAGCCTACTACAATCACTTTCTCTTCTTTTAAAAAATTCATTTTCATTGTAAGCTGTGGACAACCATGTTGGATGCTGTCTCAGGTTGAGGTACCGGAGTGCAAATGGACACAGTTTGAACATGCGAATGGCACGTTGGCCAGCGAAGGCTGCATGGTCGCTGGAGTGCCTGTGGGCATGTGGAAGAGTTACAGCGAGATGGGAGAATTGATCAGTGAAGGTGCCCGAGAAAACAACCTTCCTGAAGGACGTTGGTGGTTTTACGATCAAGGCCTGGTGCGTGAGGAACTGAATTACAACCAAGGTGTGAAGCACGGCATCCAGGTTCTTCATCAAGATGGGTTGCTGACGGATTCTGTGTTTTGGGTGCAAGGCAAAAAAGAAGGATATGCCAAATCGTTTCGGCCCGACGGCACGTTGAAACTGACCACACCGTATCAACGAAACGTCAGAGAGGGGAAATCGACTCAGTTCAACCTTTTTGAAGAACCGCATGGTTTTAGATGGTACAAGAACGACAGGTTGGTCGCCAGCGAAGTGTTCAATAGGAGGGATGAAGAAGGCCTGAAGACCGGCGATTGGAAAGTGTTCCATGCCAGCGGAAGGGTTTTGGAATCGGGACCGTATCTCCGAGACAAACGTCACGGATTTTTTCAATTCTTCGACGCACGAGGCACCCTTGTGCGCGTGGAGCGTTACAACATGGGTAATTTGGTGGTGGAAGAGACCGAGGAAGAGGCACAACCTGAGCTTCGTGAGGTGCGGCGAAACGACGGATCGCTTGAAAGCACCACGATGTACATCCAAGGGATCAAGCAAGGCGTGAGTCGGACGTTCAACAACCAAGGAGAAGTGGTGGCAGGCGCTATCTTCGATCAGGATGAATTGGTGGCGGAGGGCATCACCTTGAAAGATGGCACCAAAGAAGGTTTTTGGCGCGAGTTTTGGTCCAACGGACAAATTCGTGCAGAGGGGATGTACGAGTCAGGGTTGCGTGAAGGCAAGTGGACCTTTTACCGAATTGCAGGCGAAAAAGAGCAAGAAGGAAAGTACCGTCAAGGGGTGTTTCACGGGACGTGGATATGGTGGTACCCTGGCGGACAGATTCACAGAGAAGAAGACTACACTCGAGGCAAGTTGGATGGCGAGTTCTTGGAATTGGACACTGCGGGGGATGTTTTGGTGAAAGGCACGTTTGTTGGGGGAGATCCGGAGGGATCATGGATACGGAACGTCCACAATCATTTGGAAGAAGGGAATTACCTCTCGGGCCAAAAAGATGGCGTCTGGCGCATCACCGACGCGTCGGACGTGGTTCGCTTTGAAGGGACGTATTCTTTCGGGCAGCCCGTTGGCAAACATAAATCATGGCACCCCAACGGGGTCCTTGAGGAAGTGGGTAAACACGAAAGTGGTGCCAAGCACGGCAAGTGGCGCCTCTACGACGACCAAGGCAACTTGTTGCACGAATACATTTACAACTACGGAAAACTCCGAAAGGTGGACGGGTCCAAAGTGGACAAGCGCCGTGACAGAATACGCTGAACATGGGAACGAAGACGTCAGACATGCAATTGTTGGAAGCCTGCCCTGAGGCCATGATTCTGATCGCAGAAGGCAAGCCTGTGGCATGGAATTCCATGGCAAGCCGTGTGCTGGATTGGTCCTCGTCCGAAGCTGGGGTGGATCGAATTTGGGACGCTCAATGTGGACTTTGGGAGTTGCAAGGCGATGAGGAAGGGTTGTTTGAGTCCAAATACGAACGGGTGCTTCAGGGACGTGCGGCCAAAATGCGCTGCCTGATTCGTCGCAAGACGGGCACGGTGTTCGAAGGGGAGTGGAAAGCTGTTCCGACAGGGGACGGCAAGGTGCTCATGCAAATTCGTGACATCAGCGAGCGGATGATGTACGAGCAAGTCATCCGCGAGAGCGAGCAGCGCTTCAGGACGCTGGCCCGACACGCGATGGAGGGCATCGCTTTTTTGGAGGGGACGGAAATTGTGGACGCCAACGAGCAGTTCGCCATCCTGTTTGGATGGAAGGAACTTCCAATCGGGGAAGACATCCTCAACATGGTCAATGCTCGGGATTGGCAGCGCTTGGGGGCCCGAAAGTTTGCGCGGTCCAGGGTGGAGCTCCAAGGCGTCACCCAACAAGGGGCACAGATTCACTTGGAAGCCACGCGGTCTTCAGACACCACAACCAACCAAACGGTGTTGATGGTCTACGACATCACCGAGCGCAAGCGCACGGAATTGGATTTGCTCCAAACCAAGGAGCGCTTCAGGATGTTGGTGGAAACCAGCCCGATGGGGTTGGTTTTGATGGTGGATGGCAAGGTGAAATACACCAACCCAGGCATCTTGGACTTGCTGGGCATGCGTATGGAAGACGAGGTGTACGACGTGGAGTTTGCCACGCTGTTCCACGAAGACGATCAGGCGGTGCTTCGTGAGGACATTCGCTTGGTGGAGATGGGGGAGAGGCCGCCTTACCGAGAGGTGCGCATGATGCAAGGTGACACAGTGGTGGAATTGGGCATTCGAATGACGTTGTCGTTCCACGACCGTTCGGCTGCCGTACAGGTGACGTTGTCGGACCTCAGGACTCGAGTGGCGTTGGTGCGAGAGCAAATGCGTGCAGCGCTTGCCGAGGAGTCCAACCAATTGCTCAAGGAGGAAATCGAGCGGCACAAGCAAACCCAAACCCGATTGGCCGACGCCGAGCGGATCAACCGATCCATCATCGAGTCGTCAATCGACATGATCGTCGCCTTCGGCCCGGATGGCATGCTTTACCAATACAACCATGCGTTTGCGGTGGAGTTTGGGTTGGACATGGGTGACGACCCCAAAACCTTCAGCTTTCGGGAGTTCATCGCCGACGTCAAGGAGGCAGAGCGCGTGCGCGAGGCATTGGTTCTGAATCTGACGTTCTCTGGAGAGACCACTGGACGTCGTCAGAACGGAGAGACCTTCCCGATGTACCTCACGCTCGCCCTCATGAAGAACGAGGAGGACGGGACGTTCGGGGCCATGGCAGTGGGACGCGACATCACCGAAGCCAAAATTGCCCAACAGGAATTGGAGGCCAGCGAAAAACGCTACAGGAACATCTTGGAAGGCGCGAACGACGCGATTTTCACCGTGGACGACCAAGGGTATTTCACGTACGTCAATCCTTCGTTCAATGAGTTGTTGGGGTATTCGGAACTCGAACTGTCGAAGCGAACCGTGCACGACGTGATGCAGGGGTTGCCCAAGCGCGGCAAAACTTGGATGAGGGCCCTCGAGGGCGCTCGAGAAGAGCGGAAGTTTGTGGCGGCTGACGGCCACGTGCTCACCATGTTGGGGGGCGCAAGCGTGCAGAAGGATTCCAAAGGAAAACCCAAGAGCGTGCGTGGCATTTTCCTCGACATCACGGACATGCGCTTGCACGAGGCTCAAGCGAAAACGCAAAGCGCCAAGCTGGAGTCCATTTTCGACTCCACCGAGAACATGATCATGTTTACCATGGACGGCGCGGACCAGGTGACGGCTTACAACAAGAATTTCAAGTCTATTTTCGAAGACGAATTTGGGTTGTCATTCGCTGACAGCCCCTCGTTCATTGAGACCATTTCCAAGGTGGTGGACGAGAAGCCATACCAAGGTCAATTGAGGTTGTTTTTGAAGGCTATGGAGGGCATTGCCCAATCGTTTGAACTGCCGCTGAAAGCTGCAAGCGGGGACGGGCGCTGGTACCAAGTCTTTTTGAACCCGGTGTCGCTGGGAGATGAACGACGTGAAATCAGTTGCATCGCCTACGACATCACTGAGCGGAAAGAGATCGACCGGGCCATCCGAAGCGCGCTGAAGGAGAAGGAAGTGTTGCTGCAGGAAGTGCACCATAGGGTGAAGAACAACCTGCAAGTCATCAGCAGCATGTTGAACTTGCAGAAGTCGTTCGTGGAAGACCAACAAACCCTGGATTTGTTGGAGGAAAGCACCAACCGGATTGCGACCATGAGTTTCATTCACGAGTCGTTGTACCGCGACACTGACTTCGCCAACATCAGCTTCTCGGAATACCTCCAACGGTTGAGCACCAACCTCACCCAGAGCTACGCGCGGGCAGGATGCGAAATTATTTTGGAGACTCAATTTGACGAGGTGCTCCTCAGCCTGGATCAAGCCATTCCTTGCGGCCTCATCACCAACGAGCTTGTCTCCAACGCGTTGAAATATGCGTATCCAGAGGTGGACCGCGGGGTCATCATGTTGAGGTTCCAAAACGTGGTCAACGGCCAGGTGGAGCTTGAGGTGAGCGACGAAGGGGTGGGGTTGCCGGCGGACATGGACTTCGCCAAAAACGATTCGTTGGGGGTGTATTTGGTCCAAGCGCTGACGGAACAAATCGACGGGGAGCTGGTGGTAACCAGCACCAACGAAGGGCGAAGGGGGTGCAGCTTTTTGGTTAGATTTACTCCAACCAAGTGACGATTCGTCGCGCGGTAAACCATTCACAACGAAGATTCAAGACCATGGCCATCGACATTTTGGTGACGGAAGACGAGAGCATTGTTCGCAAAGACATAGAGCGGTGCTTGAACAAGCTGGGGTACAACGTGGTGGCCACGGCGGACAACGGTGACAAAGCCATCGAACTGGCCAAAAAACACAAGCCCGACCTCGCGTTGATGGACATCATGATCAAAGGCGACATGACGGGCATCGAGGCCGCAGGGGAAATCAAGAAGCATATGGACATCCCCGTGGTGTTCTTGACCGCCTACGCCGACGAGAACACCCTGTCGAAAGCCAAGCATGCGGAACCTCACGGATACATCCTCAAGCCGTTCAAGGAAGTTGACATCCAGACTGCGGTGGAAATGGCCTTGCACAAGCACAGCAAGGAATTGGAGTTGAAGACGGAGGCCGATTTCCTTCGCATCATGGCCGAGCACAAGGAAGACGCGGAAGTGATCTTCGTGAAGAACCGCAGTCGCTTGATGCGCGTGAAGAAGGAGGATTTGCTGTTTGTGGAGGCGCTGAAGGATTACGTGGTGGTCCACACGCGGGCGGAGGCGTACACCATTCACAGCACCATGAAGGAGGTGGAACGCAAACTGTCAGACCCACGATTCATACGCATTCACCGGAGCTACATTGTGAATCTTCACGCCATTGAGAGCATGAAGCACGGCAACCTCACTGTGGAAGGCATCGAGATGGAGATCCCTGTGGGTGGCTCGTACAAGGACACTTTGGCCAGCCGCATCAACTTGCTCTGAGGGAGCAATCAGGGTTGGGCAGGGTCCAGCCACGGAAGTTGGCGCCGCAATTCGCGCACCCACACATCGTACCCCATGTTGTTGAGGTGAAGGCGGTCCGCGATGAACAACTCGTCCCTCAATGTGCCGTCGTCGCGGTGTTGAACCTCCCAGAAATCCACCCAATGTGCGCCGCGATCCATGGTTGTCAAACGGAGGGACGTGTTGAGCGCGAGGTAATCGGTTTTCAGGTGGTACCTCGCGGGGGACGCCTTCGGGGCGACCACCACCACCTCGAGGTTGGGCATTCTCATGGACAAGTCCTCAAGCAACAAGGATGCAGTGGTCACGATGTCGTCAACGGGGATGCGGTCGTGCACGTCGTTGTCTCCTTCGTAGATCAACAACAAGTCGGGGTTCAACGCGTAGATCAAGGTGTCGCGCAGCCGCCACGCGTCCTGAAAACAGGACCCGCCAAACCCTGCGTTCACAACCTCAAAATGGCTGAACACCGTGTCCGTGGCAGGCCAAAACCGAAAGGACGAACTGCCAAGCAGAACGAGCCGTGGCTTGTCACCGCTCAACTGGTCTGCGCGGGCGTGGATGGCGGCAACTTGGGCGTCGTAATCTTGGCCACACAACTGGGCGCAGAGCTTGGGAGCGCAACACAACACCCCCACAACCAAGGCCAACATCAAGCGAATCATCCGCCCTGGCCTCGCACCAGTTGAATCACCCACAGGGCGACGCCCACGACCGTCAGGCCAACCCCGACGTTGAACAGGGTGTGGGCGCCCATGAGGTGGTTGAGTTTGAAGGTGACGCCGAGCAAGATGCTGGCAAGGCCCAACAAGAGGATGGCCAGGTTTCGAGGGGTTGGTCGCATGTCCAAAGAAACCAAGAAAACACGAAACCTTGGAGAAGGCAGGTCACACCAAGAAAAACGCGCCCTGTTCCTTTGTAAAAACACCTTAATCTTCTCTGGGGCAAATACCCATTGATTTTGTGTACTTTCTAACCCACCAACCTTACAACTCATGATTTTTTTGCAAGCCACTGGGGATGTGTACAATCCCACCGCCGGAGACCTTGTGTTGATGCTCACAGCTGGCATCGCGTTTTTCATCATTCTGTTTTGGCGTCGCTTGGCACCCGGGGCGTGGCGCTCCAAACTTGTGGCAAGCCAAATCAAGAAGGCTTGGTTGCGCATGGCCACAGAGGAGCAGGAGGTGGCGTTCACCAAACTCATTGTGGAGGCCGCGAAATCGGATGGCAAGGTGACCGGAGATGAGGGTGAGGCCATGTTTGAGGAGATCAGCGTGGCACATAAAAAAGCCGCTCAGAAACTCAGCCAAGACGACATGTACGAGGTGTTGAACCAGTTGGATTCGGGGTTGAAAAAAAAGGTCTTGGGCGCGGTTCAGGAACTGCTTAATTCTGACGGAGAGTTCGCACCCAAAGAGGCCGAGTGGTTGGCTGGTGTGGTGAAGCGGCTGTCGTAAAAACCTCATCATGTTCCAGAACAACCAGTACGGCAGGTTTTTGTCGGGGTTCATTGTATTCACAATCACCCTGTTCGAGGCGGCCGCCATCGTGGAAAATCGGTTCGACGTGCATGTCGATTCGTCGTGGTTGGTGGTGACCACAATGGGGGTGCTTTTCCTGAGGTTGGCGTCTTGGGTGTGGCTGTGGTCTCAGACCCGCGGGCAAGGCCGAGACAAGAAGAAAGAGCGCACAAACAAACCTTCAAACAACGTGTCCAAGGGGCTGAACGTCGTCCTTGGGGTTTGTGTGGTGGGCTTGGTGTTGTTTTACATGGTTGGACAAGACGATTCAGAGGCCATCCTTGAGGAAGCCTTGCCGAGGATGGAGGCGGCCCTGGACAGAGAGGACGTGTTTCAAGTGTACACCACCGCGCGTGAGTTGCACCGCAAGACGAAAAACCCCCTGTTTGAGTCTTATTTGGACAAAGTGACCTCCCGGGGGGATGTTTTGGCCAATGTAGAGGGGGCCAACGTGTCGTTCCGGTTTTACCAAGACACCTTGGAAACATGGTACGATTTGGGCGTTACACCGGTGACCGATGTTCGTCTCCCATACGCCTACCTTCAGTTGAAGTTTGAGAACGACGGGGAGGAGCACACAACCTGGACACACCCTTATTACATCTTGGAGGGGAGCAACAAATTCATCTTGCCACCCCCAGGAACGGAAGGGCCAAGCTTGCAGTATGTTCAAAAGATGGGGGCCAAATCCAGGCTGAGTTTTCCTGGACTGGACCACCTGGACCACGTGGAGTTTGCGCCGTTTGAATTGGCCAAAAAAGAGGTGACCAACCAAGAATACCTCGAGTTTGTCCACGCGGGTGGCTACACCCAAGATTCGTTGTGGGATTGCCCCACAACCATTCACGGCGAGGAGTGGAGTTGTGAAAGGCTTCGCGCTGCGATGTTGGACAAGTCCGGCAAACCAGGACCATCCACGTGGAGTTACAGCAAACCGTTGCGCGGACAGGAACAACACCCTGTATCCGGGGTGTCGTGGTACGAGGCAGACGCCTACGCCCGGTGGAGCGGGCAAAGCTTGCCCACGGTTCATCAGTGGGCAAGCTCCGCAAGTCTGGGGGGTGCAAGCCGGTTTGTGCCCAAAAGCAACTTTTCGAAAAACCAACTGCAAGACGTGGGGGACTCATCTTCTTTGAATCCCCAAGGACTCTTTGACATGGCGGGCAACGTGAGGGAGTGGGTGCACAACAAAGCTTCTGGGGAGGAGCGTGCCATCTTGGGGGGGTGTTACTTGGACGACGACTATTCGTTCAACGATTATTCCAGCCAACACGCGATGGATCGGAGCTCAGGCAACGGTTTACGGGTGGCGCGCATCTTGGACGAGGGCGCGGGGTACGCAGAATCGTTCTCGCCGGTCTTTGTTGAAGCCAGGGACTTCAGGGCTTCCCCCAAAATCAGCGACGACGTGTTTGGCATCTATCGTGCAGAGTTTGACAACTACCACAAACCCTTGCGCCCCGTGGTGTCGCGGGCCAAGGTTCCAAGCGCAGGAAGCGTGGTGGTGGAGCGCGTGGAATTGGCTGACATTGACGAGGGCAGCGGAGAGGTGTTCCCGTTGTATGTCTTCTATGATTCGCTGCA
>MDTB01186465.1_pt1 | contig 11538 bp, 10 predicted proteins | sample 811161 | NCBI WGS metagenome assembly MDTB01 (sample SAMN05326650, study PRJNA326480) | marine metagenome | isolation source: seawater | place: Mediterranean Sea | collected 2009
TCATTCATAATTGGCTTTTTCGTTGACCTTTTTTTCATATTTCTGTCAAACCCGCCGCCTTGAATCATAAAATTATCAATTACACGATGAAATATTGTCCCATCATAAAAACCAGCATCGACATAATTTAAAAAGTTTTTAACTGTATTTGGTGCCTTTTTATTATTTAATTCAAGAATAATGGAACCATGGTTCGTAGCGATTTCAACCAAGGGAAACGCTTTTGCAATTCCTTGGAAAGAAAAAATGGCCATTAAAATAATAATTATTTTCTTTTTCATTTCATACCCTTTCTAATGCATGTGAAATTTTAATTATTTCTGAAAATTCAGTTGCTTTTAAACTTGCACCACCAATCAAGGCCCCATTAATATTCGCCATTAGTAACAAGTCTCTGATGTTGTTTGCATTGACTGAGCCACCATAAAGAACCGGAGTTTTTTCTCCGACAATTTTACGGATATGTGCATGAACTTCTTCAGCAGTTTCAGGGGTTGCTGTTTCGCCTGTTCCAATGGCCCAGACAGGTTCATACGCTATGTAGTATTTGGATTTAAAATCATTTATTACACTTAATTGTTCATTAATTACCATATTTAAAAGTCCTGCATGGCGCTCTTCTAATGTTTCGCCAACACAAAGTATGGGGATTAAATTATGCTTTTCGCATAGTAGTAACTTTTGCTTGATCATGTCATTGGTTTCATTGAACTTATGACGTCGTTCGGAATGTCCAAGAAGAACGTGAGATGCACCAGAACTTTGAATCATTGATGCAGAAATTTCACCCGTGTATGCCCCACTTTCAAATTCTGACATATTTTGAGCGGCTATGCTACCGGCGGTGAGTTGTGAAGCAACTTGATTTAAATATGTAAACGAAGGGCAAATAATCAAATCAATTTCAGGCTTATTGCTCATGGCTTGATTGATGCTTTCAATTAACTGTGTGGCTTCACTTGAATTAAGATTCATTTTCCAATTGGCTGCGATAATGGGGTCCATAGTTCTTCTCCTAGATTAGTGCTGATATGATTGCCATAATACCAACAAACTTCATAATAATCACCCCTGTTGGAGCTAAAACCCATTGAAAATAATGGGCATATAAAAAAGCGTCTTGAACCTGTTTAAATACATCAGTATTCGCACCTCCAAAACGACCTTGTTTTATCAACTTATAAGCAGCAGAAACAGAATCCCCAAAAATAGACCAAAAAAAACTTTGTATAAAGACGGTTAAAAACATTCCCAATAGTGCACCATAAAAACCACTTAGAGATGTTAATGAAAAAATAAGAACCAAGCTCATTAATACCCAGACCCCTGGCCATGTTACCGCTTTCAGCCCGTTGATAGAGTGTTGATCTGATAAGCGCTCAATGTTCGGATGGGATTTATTCTCTTCATTAATTTGAGGGATCTCAGATAATTGACGCCTAATTTCTTTACTTGAATCAACCAAGGCTCTGTATGTTCCACTGATCGATAGGCAATAAAAAATAGCCATTGTAACAACACCCAAGCCCCCACCAAATAAAACATCAGCAGATACGATTGAAAGCTCAAAATCGAGTAATGCAATTGCAGCTATAATGACAGCACTGCTTGAAAGTAAGCCTGCAGCAGATGAAAATGAGTTCCCTATTGCAACAAGTGTATAAGACACTTTTTTTAAAGCATTCTTTATTGGTGTTTGTAATGAATCCTCGTTGTATTCAATTAAAGCAACAACTTGATTGGAATAAATGGAGAATACTTTGATTGAGCACGCAACTACGGCAATTGATAATGCATAAATGATGATCATCATAATACCCAAAATACCGAGTGTGTTGTAAATGTAGAATAAAAGAATCAAGATTAGTAATGTAAAAAAAGCATTTGCAATCAGCCCATTAAAAAACGATGATATTAGGACATTTGCTCCACCATATTGCGCTTGCTTTGAAATAAACTGAATGGGCTGATGATTCCCTGATGTTAAATAGTTTGTAAAAAAGGCAATCCCAAGCATGCTAACTAAAGCAACCGCCATCCCGATAAAAAAACTTTCTTTTTCAAATAGATTGATGTAATTCGAAAATACAAATAGTGCAATAAATGTTAGCCCTATCATCACATAACCAATTTCTAAGAAAATATTGGATGTGTTTTTACGTATTTTAATGAATGGTATTGCAAACAAAGTCGATAATCCAGTAAAAAAAACCACCGCGATCACCCATTGAATTTCAGCCAATTCTATCATTGATGAGAATGTTGATAATTCATAACGGACATTTACAAAAACAAAAAACGTTGCAATTGCGATTAACCAAGAACCAAAAATATCCAAATAATACCCGCCAATACTTGCGATAATGGTTCCGGCTTTGATTAATAAATCCGCTGGATGGGTTAAGACTGTCTTTTCTTTTTGAAATAGATGCAAATTCTTCTCAGCAGCGGCTTTGTAAGCACCACCTGCAGAGCGATAATAAAATGACATAATTAAAACCCCTGCAGATAATGCAAGAAGTGCATATAAATCAAAAAATAAAAGATATATAAATAAAACGCTGATAAAACAACCAAAAAACAAGATGGTTTGAAAAAGACCAGCATAAATTATTTTATTCATTACATATTTGATTGAGTTGTCTTCAGAATTGATAATTGTTAATAGCGACGATGGCACCAACTGCAACATCACATAAACTGTAATACTAAATAATATTAACGATAAATCAAATGCAGCAAGTGTCATTACAGACAAACTTTTATTTTGAAACCAAAACATAGCAACCAACAGTATATTTGAAATTAAAATGAACTGAATAAATATAATCAAAATTCGTCGATTAAACTGATGAATGGCAAGTGTTAATAATTTTGAAAATGATTCGAGTAATGGCAAATTTTGCCCAGCGCGCATTGGCTTTCGAATCATAAAAAGAGAAATCATGACCATCGAAAACCCAACCAGGCCCATCAAACCAAAAATACTCATAAATCATTCCTTAACTTCATATTTGTATATGATTCTATCATTTTTATCAGGTCATTTTCATTTAATTTTGCATGTTCCATTAAAACCCCTTCAATTTCTAATGTTTTCTTGAAAAACAATAATTTGATATTTGTCAGTGATTTTCTATCTGCATCATTTAATGCATCTAACTGCTCTAAGAGTGCAAAGAACAATTCATTATTTTCAAAATTCATTTGTGTCATTGCACGAATAACATGCAGAAAGTCATACGCTATTTGGATTTTATCGTAAGACTTCTTAATTTGGTTGTACGTTTTAATGACTGAAACTTGCCCGATGTAAAACCGTTCACCATGTTGTCTAAATAAAACATCACATAAATTAAGTGTATTTAACTGCCCGCCAAAGCGTGGCTTTTTTGATTGGGAATATTTTGCAAATGCTCTGATCCGCCCATGGGTTTCTGTAAAAAGCTCGACCAAGCTGTCTTTTTCAAGCATTGGTTTTGAGTTTAAGACCAATGTTTTTATAGGCGTCATAAAAAATAGTTAAACATTGCAATTGCAATACTAAAATAAATCACTTGCCCGATGATATCGAGAGTCGTTGAAATAAATGGTGCAGATGCAATTGCTGGATCAATTTTTAGTGTTTTAAAAATGACTGGCAACCCTGCGCCTAGAAGTGCGGCAACACTCATGTTAACTGCAATTGTAATTGCGATACAAACGGCCATTGTTATACTTGAAGAAATGAGGTAAACATATCCTCCCACAATTCCACCAATAATGGTGCCAATAAAAAGCCCCAATCCAAACTCACGTAAAATAGTGACCCATTTTTTTGTCTCGCTAATTTGATTAATGGCCATGGCTCGAACCAATATGGTTGCTGATTGATTTCCAATATTCCCCCCCAACCCCATCAACAATGGCACAAAGCTTAAAATAAATGACAGGGACAACATGGTATTGGATAGTTTATTTGAATAAAAAATCATAATCAAAGAAGCGATAATACCCCCAATAATTGTTACAAACAACCATGGCATGCGATGCACCATGGCGTACCAAAGGCTACCACTAATTAATTTATTGCTTTGCAGATCATCCCCAGATGCGCCTGACAATTTCAACATATCTTCATCTGCTTCTTCAACAACAACATCAACAACGTCATCAATGGTAATAACACCCAACACAATATCTAAATCATCGACTACGGGTAAAATAATGGATCGGTATTTTTGAAATAATTTCGCAACATCTTCTTGATCTGTATCAATATTTACTTTAATGGGGTAATTATTTCGAATGTCTTTCACTAAACTATCGGGTGATGATAGCAGTAGTTTTCGAATACTAATTACACCTTTAATTTGATCGTGCTCATTGACAATAAACAAATAAAAAGCAGCGTCGGTTTCATCGGGGGATTTTTCTTTGTAAAGATCTAGTGCTTCACGTACTGTTAACTTTTCCGGAATGGACACAAAATCAGTTGTCATTAATGTTCCTGCAGAATCTTCTTTATAAGTTAACAAGCGATTCAATTGAATTTGATCATCAACGTCGAGTTTATTTAAGATTTGTTTGGCTTTTAATTGATCCTCATCCAACAATGCTTCCAAAAGATCAACTGCATCATCCTTCTCCATTTTTTCGATTAATTCAGCAGCATTTTCAATTTTAAAGTTTGTAATAATCTCGATCTGAGATTCAGTATCCATCTCTTCAAAAACATCCACTGTTTCATTGGTGATTAAGCGATTAAAAAACAATGTTTGTTTCTCTGTTGGTAGAAGTTCTAAGGCTTCCGCAATATCAGCCTCATGATATTTATGAAACAACAGATTAAATTGCTGTTGAGATCCTCGGTTAATTAAGCGTAGTAACAAGTCTAATAAACGATCTTTGGGCGACATAATTTAATAGTACTTAAGGTAGATTTTTTGAGTCAATGAATTTCGATGATTATGGGACAATTGCAAATTTGGTTTTTCCTATGAGTTTATTTTGATCATCAAACAGATAAATAAAATAGACGCCTGCTGACACATTATAATAATTAAATACTGCCGCATCAAAAATCAAACTATTGGTTCCCATTTTTGCGCCATCCATGCCTTTTACTAATGATCGTTTAAAGATTCGTCGGCCAAACATATCGTAGATTTGAATTATAATATTGGATGGTTGATTTAACACGTATGATAACCGTGCCCCTGTTTTTAAGCGAAAAGGATTTGGATAAAATAATATTTGACCATAAATAAGTGCCATTTGATTATCCATAAGGGTTAATCGATTATCCAAACTTAATGAAGACGATGAGTTAATGTTTGGATTTGAATATTGACGAAACCCAACACGGAGCACTGAAAGCAGTGGGTCTTTTGTTGTTTCTTTTACTCCCAGATAGCCAGGACTTTTATCCAACGCATTCGTATTTGAGTACGTGCTAATCGAAAACCGTTGCAACTTAATTTCTGAATAACCTGATAAACTCATCAAGCAAATGATTAAAAAATAATAAAAAACTTTTGGTATCATCAGTTTCGTTATTCCCATTTTTTTCAATCATTAAACAAAAACTCTATTTTCATTTGATGGGATTTTGTGTACTATTTTTAATTATGGTGGACGTAGCTCAGTTGGTAGAGCCCCGGATTGTGGTTCCGGTTGTCGTGGGTTCGAGCCCCATCGTTCACCCCATTTCATTATGTTATTTATAATTTCTGGCCCATCGGGTGTCGGTAAAGGCACTCTCATAAACGATTTAATTGCAGCCAATGCCAATCTTTGTTTGGCAATTTCTGCAACAACACGCACCCCTCGTCCTGGTGAAATTGATGGTGAAACTTATTACTATTTAAATAATGACGCTTTCGATAAGGAAATTGAAGATGACAATTTCTTGGAATGGTGCACGGTTCATGGCAACCGCTATGGCACATTAAAGTCTGAGATTTCAACTAAACTATCTCAATTTTCAGGCATCATTATTGAAATTGATGTGCAGGGAGCGAAAAAATTAAGAACTCATAAAGAATTCCCTCAATATCATATTTTTATTGCGCCACCCTCTGAAGCCGTTTTAGAGGATCGATTGCGCCAGCGGAATACTGAAAATACCAAAATTATTCAAAATCGTCTTGATGAGTCTAAAAAGGAACTCGAAGAAAAAAAATATTACGATAAAATAATTGTGAATAATAAGTTGACACAATCACTAAATGAGTTGAATAATGTTATATTAAGTATTTTGACTAAGGAGTCAGCGCAATGAGCAAATCACTGAGAGAAGAAATTAATCTAGCTTTACTTTATGAAAAAGTTCCAAATCGTTTTTTATTAACCGTTGCTGCATCGAAACGTGCTCGACAGTTGGATGATGGCGCTTCTCCATTGATTGATGCATCTATATCTAATAATCGTTCATTGGATATTGCTTTAATGGAAATTCAACTTGGTAAGATTGTAGTGTCGATAGAAGATATAACAGAAGAAGACTCTATTCTTGATGAGATATCCGATTATTTGGATGCTGATATCATTCCGGATTCTGATAATAACGACAACGGAAACGATTCGAAAAAAAAGCGTAAACAATCTGCTTAATGATGCCAACGCCTTTTCATAAGGTCATCTTTGGAATATCAGGGAGTATTTCTGCTTATAAATCACTCGATATCATTCGACTGTTAAGAAAGGCATCCATTTCTATTCATCCGATTCTTTCTGAGTCTGCCCATCGATTTGTTACCCCGTGGAGCATTGAATCTTTAGCAGAATCACCGCTTATTGTTGATGATGTTACGTCTGGTAAAATTACTCACTTGGATATTTGCAACGATGCGGATGCATTTGTGATCTGTCCTGCATCAGCCAATATTATTGCTAAGCTTGCACAAGGACTTGCAAATGATATGTTAACCGCAAGTTTCTTGAGCTTTACAGGTCCAAAAATTATTTTTCCAGCCATGCATACTGAAATGTATCAAAATCCCATTACACAACAGAATTTAGACCGCCTAAGAAAATCTGGCGTAAAAGTTATACCGCCTACGGTTGGTGATTTAGCCAGTGGCGATACAGGGATTGGTCGCCTACCTGATGTGCATTTAATCTCAGACTTGATTCAATTTAGCCTATTTAAACCCTTGAATCTTACTGGCCAAACCATAGTGATCACTTGTGGTGGGACCATTGAGCCCATTGATTCAGTTCGTACCATTACCAATCAAGCCTCTGGAATATCTGGCCATGTCATTGCTAATATGGCAGCATTTTTTAATGCATCCGTAATACTTTTACGAGTTAATCAACACCCCGTTATGGACTCAATCATAACAACAAACATCACCTCTGCTAAATCACTTGAAAAAGCTCTAGCTCCTCTTGTGACATCATGCAACAAACTTATAATGAATGCTGCGGTTAGTGACTTCACAATTAAATCCAGTAAAAACAAGCTCAAACGTGGTGATTTTAAAACATTAACACTAGAACCTACCAATGATATTTTAAAGCACTTTAATGATCAAAAATCAGATGGCTGTTTAAGTATTGGCTTCTGTTTGCATGAACGTGATGATTTAATTGAAATTGCAAAACGTAAAATGTTAGATAAAAAATGCGATGTTATGGTTGCGAATGATACATCATCATTTGGAAAGAAAAATCGCAATGTTCATATTATCGATTCCGAAAATGTTCATTCACATTCAAACATTTCACTCCATGCACTGGCTTATGAGCTATTAACCATCTAAATATACGATGCGTTTAATTTGACTATTTTTCTATTAAAATATTGGTAAGCGTGAATATTACGAGTGTCGAAATAATGTACATATAAAAACTTGATTGATTCTTTTTATCTGTGGTTGAATCTGCGGTTTTAAATAGTGCTCTAACACAATCCACCCATTCATTAAGTTCATTTAAACTTTGTTCAGATAAATTTTTTGGAATATTAAACTGCATTGTTTCATCAATATACAATTGATCAAAAGAAATCCTTTTTCGAAATTGATGAATAAAAAAATCGGGAATTCGATATGAAATGCCATTGATTGATTCTAAATCGAATAATTGAACCGCAGATGGTTTTGGTGGCTCGCTATTTGAATCAACTTTTGCTTTCCATATTGCGTTAAACTGATCAATATTTGTTGTTATAAAAAACCCATTAAATCCATTTGAACCACCTTGTGACCCTTCAAACAATTGAAAGGAACAATCAATATTTGAGAACTTTTGATTGTTTGCTAAAAGCTTACCAAATGTATCAAATAATACCCCTTTAAGTATAAAATCATACTTATCTTTGGTTTTCACATCACTTTCACCTTTACTAAATGAGGAACCAAAAATAACGTTTCTAGACATGGTTCTTAGACCATTAAAAACAGTCCGACTACTTTTAATTATCGGTAATAATGCTTGGCATTGCGCTTCAATTTCTTGATCCGTATAATTTAACATGTCTACTAAAGTAAAAAGAATAGCTATTTTTTGGTCATAATCATAGCCAAACATATGATGAAATATTTCTTCTATTTGATCGACCATGGCTTTATCTAACGTATCAGGCACCTTTTCAAATATTTCAGACAACACCTGGCCACCTTTTTCTTTATTTTCAAGCAATTTTATTTTAAAAGCATCTTTAATCTGACTGATTAATTCAGATTCATTTTGAAAATAAAGACTCGCATCCAATGCTTGTTTTTTATTAAAAAGAAAGGGCGTATTAAAATCATCAAACTTTTTTAAACATTCACTCGAACCAAGGTGCTCACCTTCGAGAACATATTGACCATTTAAATAAAATTGGCCAATGTTACTTTTATACTCGAGCTTTCCTGCACTTTTATTATGAAGTTTGAAAAATTTTCCACCAATTTTCATATCACCTTCTACCAATCGACTATTTTCAAATTGACCACTTAAATAATCTCGATTTGCAAAGGTTTTTTGACCTTTTCCTGATAATAAAAAAAAATTAATTTCACCAGCGATCGATTTAACCCCGTTATTTATAGTTGATGCGTACTCAATACGACCTTTTATTAACTCATCATTTTCAAATTTCCCCTCATATCTTGACCCATCCGGTGTGATTCGTGTTCCCTCTCCGGTTAATACACCATCTTTAAACTGACCTTCATCTTTCCCACCATCTGGATATATTTTTACACCTTCAACAAATTCATTATCATGAAACACACCATTTTCTATTGCTCCATTTGGGTATGTTCGCGTTCCTTTTCCATGTAACCCGCCATTTTTAAATTCCCCATCATCTGTTCCACCTGTACTGTATGTTCTTCGCCCATGGGATAAGACCTGATCTGTAAAATCCCCAGTTTCAACCAGATCTACATGCCCGTTGTCGTTATAAAATGTTTTTGTACCAGATCTAAACTCATCTACCAAAAAATAGCCGTCATATTTAATGTGACCGTTTTTGTCGTCATCAAATTTCATCTCAATTTTGTTTTGTTTTTGACGACCCATCTGAACTTGGCGCTGTTGTGTTGACATTGAAATTCCCAGAGCTGCGATAGTGAATGATGATATTACCCTCATAATTTATTCCTGGATGTTATCGTCATAACGCCCCTTCATCTTTCATTTTTAATACTTTTATTTTTTATTTTTTAAATAATAATAAAATTAGTTTTTTTTAACAAATTTTATTTTGAAATAAAATATTAATTTTGTATTTTTTAAAAATTGAACTGGGTAATTATGCATTCAGTCATTTTATTTGGCTCGATATTAAAAAGTAAAGATCAATATATCTTAAACTAATTAATTTTTTTGTTTGTTTTTAATTTTTATTTTTTTACAATATAAAAAAAAGGAGATTACAATGAGATTAGGACGAGAAAACGGCATTGATCCGTATTGCAATAGCCGCTTACCATTAGCATCGAGTAATAAAAAGGAGACTGAAACAGAGAGTACAACCAAACGGAAATGCAGTGAAGACGATATAAATGACACAAAAAAATTACAAAAAATAAATCCAAACCAACTGAGACCCACAACCTTCTACCCTGAATATGATGCATTAAAGAAATTAATTAAACTTTTAGAACTTAAAGAATATCGAACCAAAAGAGAAATTATAGTAACGCTTTTAAGTAAATTCAGCAAAGCTTAGCCACTCTCTATGTAAACAAAGATCGCCAAGCTTTTCTTTTAATGCACCAAGATTGCAGTGACTATCTGTAAGTTACCGAATTTGTGCTTAAAATTATTTCTCATCACATCTTAAAAACGCTAATCAACTCAAATAGTTAAAACTGCCAATTCATAGCAAAATTTATATTGCCTAAAAAAGCTGGCACCAATATCTAGGTAAGGATTGCAATAACCTCAGGCTCATATTATTATAGTTATTAATATTTTTTGTAGCTTAACCGCTACAATTAAACAGGAGTTTAATTTTATGTCAAAAACACAACAAAAAGGACAATTGTCCATTAATACAACCAACATCTTACCCATTATTAAAAAATGGCTGTATTCAGAGCATGATATTTTTATTCGTGAATTGGTTTCAAACGCGTTTGATGCCATTACCAAACGCACCAAACTTAGTAACTTAGAGGAAAAGATTACATTTGATGAAGAAGCTCAAATTACATTGACGATTGATAAGAAAAAGAAAACCCTTACCATTTCAGACAATGGCATTGGAATGACTGAGAAAGAAATTGAAAAATACATCACCCAAATTGCTTTTTCAGGCGCTGAAGATTTTGTAAAAAAATACGAATCTGAAGAAAAAGATGCTGGTATTATTGGTCATTTTGGTTTGGGTTTTTACTCATCATTTATGGTTGCTGGTACTGTTGAAATTCAAACCCTCTCCTGCCAACCCAAAGCCAAACCTGTTTATTGGCGCTGTGATGGTGAAACGGATTATGTGATTGATAAAGGGACTAGAACCACTGTTGGTACCGATATTATTTTAAGCATTGATAAAGAAAACAAAGACTTCTTAGAAGAATCAAAGATTGAAGAGCTGGTTAAAAAATATGCAAACTTCTTACCCGTAAAGGTTCAATTGAATGAAAAAGAAGATGTCACCAATGGCATCCCTTTATGGGATAAATCCCCACAAGATGTCACAGAAGAGGAATACAAAGAATTCTATAAAACCCTCTTCCCTTTTGCAGGCGAACCATTATTTTGGATTCATTTAAATGTTGATTACCCATTTAATCTCAAAGGTATTATTTATTTTCCAAAATTAATGCACGAACTGGACACCTCCAAAAGTCGAATTCAACTGTATTGTCAAAATGTATTTGTTTCCGACAACGTGAACAATATTTTACCTGAATTTTTAACCTTACTTCAGGGGGCCATTGACTGTCCGGATTTACCACTCAATGTATCTCGATCTCAACTTCAAAATGATCCATATGTCCAAAAAATTTCCAACCATATTGTAAAGAAAGTTGGTGACGAGCTTTCAAAACGCTTTAAAAAGTCATTTGATACCTTTAAAAATGATTGGCGCGATATTCACCCATTCATTAA
>MDTB01004950.1_pt1 | contig 11537 bp, 22 predicted proteins | sample 811161 | NCBI WGS metagenome assembly MDTB01 (sample SAMN05326650, study PRJNA326480) | marine metagenome | isolation source: seawater | place: Mediterranean Sea | collected 2009
CTCTTATATTTAAAGGGATCAATTCCTGGATCAAAAAATACTGAAATATTAGTAAAAAAATCAGTTAAAAATATTAACAAATTAACGATTAATGAAAAAATTAAAGTTGCAGAACAAGCAAAAAAAACTCCAGATAAAAAGAAAAAATAATGAAAATTGATATATTAAATTTAGATGGTAAAAAAAATTCTATAGAGGTTTTAGACAAAATCTTTTCTGCTAATATTAATAAAAAAGTTGTAGAACAAGTACTTTATAAAACTAATTCAAATTATAAAGGTAGACATGGAAAGACAAAACAACAAAACGAAGTTGCTGGGTCTACTGCAAAAATTTATGCTCAAAAAGGAACAGGTGGAGCACGTCATGCGAGTAGAAAAGCACCAATCTTTGTAGGTGGAGGTGTTGCTCATGGACCGAAAGGTCAACTTGCTTATAAAAAAAGAAAACTTAATAAAAGTGAAAAAAAATTAAGCATCGCATCTTTGATAAGTGAAAAAAATAAACTTAAAAAGTTACTTATCTTCAGTGATTTTAATAATGAAATTAAAAAAACGAAAGAAATGAATTTAATTATTAAAAAGTTTGATATTTCAAATTCTCTAATTATTTTAGATAAAAATTCTAAAGAAAAAATTGAAAAATCAGCTAGAAATATTCCAAATATCAAAGTTACTGATGTAAATCATTTTAGTGCTTTTGATATAATTAAATTTAAAAAAATTGTTTTTACAGAAAGTTCAGTGAAAGAATTAGAAAAGAGATATGTTTAAAATGCAAAAATTTCATTTATACGATAAAGTTATATCACCTTTAGTAACAGAAAAATCTACAAATTTATCTGAACAAAATAAGATTGTTTTTAAAGTACCTAGAGAAGCAAATAAAATAAATCTAAAAAAAAATATAGAAAAAATTTTTAAAGTTAATGTTATTAAAATTAATATTATAAATAAGCAAAATAGAAGAAAAATTGTTAGAGGGAAAAAAGTTAAAGTTCAAGGATTTAAAAAAGCAATTATCACTCTTAAAAAAGGTCAAAGTATAGATTTAACAACAGGTATTTAAACAATGGCATTAAAAACTTTTAAACCGTACACAAAATCAACTAGAGGAACAATTCTAGTTGACAGATCTGGTTTATGGAAAGGTAAACCTTTTAAGGCTTTAGTTGAACCAAAAAATTCTATGAAAGGTAGAAATAATTATGGACGAATTACAGCAAGAAATAGAGCTGGTGGACATAAAAAAATGTATAGAAAAGTAGATTTTTTTAGAAAAAAATTTGATATCCCAGCAAAAGTCGAGAGAATTGAATATGACCCTAATCGCTCTTGTTACATTATGTTGGTAAAATTTGAAGATGGACAACACTCATATTACCTTGCTCCACAAAAAATTAAAGTTGGAGATATTATTGAAAACGGATCAAAAAAAGAAATAAAAATTGGAAATTGTATGCCACTCCAAGATATACCAGTAGGTATAAATATTCATAACGTAGAATTACAACCTGGTGCAGGTGGAAAAATTGCACGTTCTGCTGGAACTTCAGTAACTATTAGTGGTTTAGATGGAAACTATTCCTTAATAAAGATGACGTCAGGAGAAGTAAGAAAAATTGATTCGAGATCATTAGCTTCAATCGGTGTTTTGTCTAATCCAGATCAAAAAAATATAAAAATTGGTAAAGCAGGTAGATCAAGATGGCTTGGTAGAAGACCTCATACGAGAGGAGTTGTGATGAACCCTGTAGATCACCCACACGGAGGTGGAGAAGGTAAAACTGCTGGAGGAAGACATCCAGTTTCACGAACTGGTCAATCTGCTAAAGGTTTAAAAACTAGAGATAATAAAAGTACAGATAAATTTATTGTAAGAAGAAGGAAAAAAAGGAAGGATTAATTAATGGCTAGAGCAGTATGGAAAGGACCTTTTGTTGAAGAAAGCTTAATAAAAAAAGTTGAAAAACAAAAAACTGATCCAAAAAAAATACCAATTAAAACTTGGTCTAGAAAATCAACAATTATACCAGAATTTGTTGGTGTTGGTTTTTTAATTTATAATGGTAAAAAGTTTATTCCAGTAACTATTTCAGAAGACATGGTTGGTCATAAACTTGGTGAGTTTGCACCTACAAGACAATTTTTTGGTCATACACCCGCAGATAAAAAAGCGGCAAAACCAGCTGAAACAACAGAGAAAAAATAATTATGAGTAAAAAAAAGAAAAAAGATAAATCAAAAGAAAATACAGTTCGATCGGTTAATAATAATATTAGATCAAGTGTAAGAAAACTTAATCCAATACTAAAAGGTATAGTTGGAAAAAAAGTTGAAATAGCAATTAGAAATCTTCAATTCTCTGAAAAAAGAATTACTAAAGAAATTAGAAAAACTATTTCATCTGCTGTGGCTAATGCGGAAAATAATAACCAATATGATATTGATAAATTAATTGTTAAAGAAGCATACTGTGGAAAAAAAATAATCATGAAAAGATTTAGAGCTCGAGCAAAAGGTAGAGCTGCACCAATTTTAAAACCTTATTCAAGTGTAACAATAATTTTATCAGAAGCTAAACAAATGGAGAGTCATGGGTCAAAAAGTTAATCCTGTTGGATACAGACTTGGAGTAAATAGAGGCTGGGACTCTGTTTGGTATGCCAAAAAAAAAGATTTTGGTAATTATTTAATAGAGGACTTTAAAATAAGAGAATATGTTAAAAAAAATGTCATTAACTCAGGTGTTTCAAAAGTTATGATAGAAAGAACTTCAAATAAATGTTTTGTAACAATTTATACTTCAAGACCAGGATTTGTTATTGGTAAAAAAGGTAGTGATATAGATAAAATAAAGAACAATTTATCTAAATTTACTAGTAATGAAGTAACTCTAAATATAAAGGAAGTAAAGAAACCAGAAACAAATTCATACTTAGTAGCAGAAAATATTGCTCAACAATTAGTAAAAAGAATTTCTTATAGAAGAGCAATGAAAAGAGCCATGCAATCGTGTTTAAGACTAGGGGCAAAAGGTATCAAAGTTTCAATAAGTGGAAGATTAGGTGGAAATGAAATAGCCAGAACAGAGTGGTTGAGAGATGGCAGTATACCCTCACACACTTTAAGAGCTGATATTGATTATGCAGAAGCCGAAGCTTTAACTACTTTTGGTATAATTGGGATTAAAGTATGGATATATAAAGGTGAAGTTTTTGCAAAAGAATTTAGTCAAGAAACTAATAAAAACATACCAGAGGTTAAAAAGTAAATTATGTTACAACCAGTTAGATCAAAATTTAGAAAAGCTCATAAAGGTAGAATTCATGGAACAGCTACAAGAGCAAGCAAGATTAATTATGGATCATTTGCTTTAAAAGCAATGGCACCTGATAGAATAATAGGTAAACAAATCGAAGCAGCAAGAGTGGCGTTAACTAGACACATGAAAAGACAAGGTCGTGTTTGGACAAGAATTTTTCCAAATATACCAGTTTCAAAAAAACCAGTTGAAGTAAGAATGGGAAAAGGTAAGGGTGCTCCTGAGTATTGGGCATGTAGAGTTAAGCCAGGCAGAATTTTATTTGAAATTGATGGAGTTTCAGAAACTGTAGCTAAAGAAGCTTTATATAAAGCTTCAGCAAAGTTACCCATTAAAACTAAATTTATTAAAAGGTTTTTATAATGAAAAAGCAAGAAATAAAGAAATTAACAAAAGATCAAGCATTGAAAAATATTGATAAATTAAAAAAAGATTTATTCAATTTTAGGTTTCAAAAAGTTAACTCACAAATTACAAATCCATCTAAAGTAAGTGAAACAAAAAAGACTATTGCAAAATTAAAAACTTTATTAAGAGGAAAATTAAATGCCTAAAAAAATATTAACAGGATATGTGGTGAGTGATAAGCCAAACAAAACTATTACTGTAATTGTTGAAAGAAAATACTCACATCCATTACTAAAAAAAGTAGTTAAAGTAAAAAAGAAATATAATGTACATGATGAAAATAATAAATTTAAAACTGGTGATAAAGTTTCAATAATTGAAAGTAAACCTTTTTCAAAAAATAAAAAATTTGAAGTTATGGATGGTGTAAAATGATACAAGTACAAACTGAATTATTAGTAGCTGATAATACTGGAGCTAAAAAGATAGAATGTATCAAGGTTTTAGGAGGATCAAAGCGTAGATATGCAAGCATCGGTGACACAATTGTTATTGCTGTAAAAGAAGCAATACCAAAAGGAAAAGTTAAAAAAGGTTCAGTACATAAGGCTGTCGTTGTAAGAGTTAAAAAGGGTATTCATAGAAATGATGGATCAAAAGTAAGATTTGATAATAATGCAGCCGTTTTAGTTGATGAAAAAGGAGAACCAGTAGGGACAAGAATATTTGGTCCAGTTACTAGGGAACTTAGAAATAGAGGGCAAATGAAAATTATCTCATTAGCACCAGAGGTTTTATAAAATGATAAAAAAAGGTTTAAAAGTAAAAATACTAACTGGAAAAGATAAGAAAAAAGAAGGTGAAGTGATTGAGGTAGATAGAAAAAATAATAGAGCAAAAGTTCAAGGAGTAAATTTGGTTAAAAAGCACGTTAAAACTACTAAAGAAAAGAAAGGTGGAATTGTTTCAAAAGAAAATTTTGTACATATTTCAAATTTAATACTTGTTAAAGAAAAATCAAAATCAAAAAAAGCAGAGGCTAAGAAATAATGACTCCTAGATTAAAAGAACTTTATTATAAAGAAATACAACCTTCTCTTAAACAGCAATTAGGATTTAAAAATACTTTTATGAGTCCTAAGTTACAAAAGGTTGTCATAAATATGGGGCTTGGTTTAGATGGAAATGATTCAAAAATAATTAAATCTTGTGAAGAAGATTTAGCTAAATTATCAGGTCAAAAACCTGTTATAACTAAATTTAAAAAATCTGTAGCAAATTTTAAAACTAGAAAAGGAACAAATGCTGGCTTAAAGGTAACTTTAAGAGGAAATAAAATGTACGAATTTATTGACAGATTGGTAAATATTGCACTTCCAAGAATAAAAGATTTTAGAGGACTATCAGGAAAAGGTTTTGATAAGTTTGGCAATTATACATTTGGAGTTAAAGAACACATTATATTCCCAGAAGTAAATTTTGATAGAATAGACAAGATAAGAGGACTTGATATTGTAGTTGTGATATCCGCAGTAAATAAAGACCATAGTTATGCATTGTTAGAAAAATTGAATTTTCCATTTATTAAAAAAGGAGATAATTAAAATGGCTAAAGCAAGCGCAATCAATAAAAATAATAAAAGAATTAAACTTTCCAATAAACTATTTAAAAAAAGACAATCTTTAAAAAAAATAATTATGAATAAGAAATTACCCTTAGAGGAAAGATTTAAAGCTCAACAAAAATTATCAAAATTACCGAGAAATTCAGCAAAAATAAGAGTAATGAATAGATGTCAAATCACTGGAAGACCACATGGTGTATACAGAAAATTAAAAATATCAAGAATAGCATTAAGAGACCTTGGGTTAAGTGGTTTAATTCCAGGGATGACAAAATCAAGTTGGTAGAAAGGAAAATATGAGTTTAAGTGACCCAATAGGAGATATGATAGCAAGAATTAAAAATGCTCAAGTGAGAAATCACAAAAAGGTTGCGTTACCTTCATCAAATTTTAAGATTAAAATAGCTGATATTTTAAAAAACGAAGGTTTTATTAAAGATTATAAAATTGACAAGGAAACTAGTAAACCTATCTTGTCTGTTGATTTAAAATACTATTCAGGAAATCCTGTTATTAGTACTTTTGAAAGAGTCTCAAAACCAGGAAGAAGAATTTTTTCAAGTGCACAAAGTTTACCAAAAATCAATGGAGGTTTAGGGATTGCAATTATATCTACTCCCAAAGGTGTTATGACTGATATAGATGCAAGAAAACAAAAAGTCGGTGGGGAAATTATTTGTAAGGTATTTTAATGTCTAAAATAGGTAAAATAAGTATATCAATTCCTGAAAAAGTAAAAGCTGTCCTATCAGGAAATGTTTTGAATATTGAAGGACCATTAGGCAAAAAATCTATAAATATTGATTTAGAAATGTTTAATCTAAATGTTTCAGATGGAAAGGAAATATCTATAAAACCAAAAAAAATTAATGAAAATTCAAAAAGACTATGGGGAATGAACAGAAGCTTAATAAATAATGCTATAATTGGTTCAAGTAAAGGATATGAAAAAACGCTTGAATTAGTTGGAGTTGGTTATAGAGCTGCTTTAAAAGGTAAAGTATTAAATTTACAATTAGGATATAGTCACGATGTAAATTTTGATATTCCAGAAGGAATTAAAGTTGCAGTTGAAAAACAAACCATCATTAAGATTAATGGATCTGATAAGCAAGAAGTTGGCATGGTCGTATCTAAATTAAAATCATTTAGAAAACCCGAACCTTATAAAGGAAAAGGAATTAGAGAAAAAGATCAATATATATTAAGAAAAGAAGGAAAGAAAAAATAATGAAACTAAGAACATCAGATAGAAAAAAATTTAGAGTATCCAATAAAGCAAAAAAAGTAGCTTCTTTAGGTAGATTTAGATTAAGTATTTCTAGATCAACGAAAAATATTTCAGCTCAAATTATAGATGATGTTAAGAAAACAACTCTTCTTTCTGCATCTTCAATTGAAAAAGACATTAAAACAATGAATAAAGTTAGTAAAACTGAATTATCCAAAATTGTTGCTAAAAAACTTGCTAAAAAAGCACAAGAAAAAAAAATAACAAAGATTTATTTTGATAGAGGAATTTATAAGTATCACGGTAGAGTCAAAGTATTTGCTGACACTTTAAGAGAAAATGGAATGGAGTTTTAAATATGGATCAAAATGATAAGAAAAATGATGATATTCTAGAAAAATTAGTTCACATCAATAGAATAACAAAAGTTGTAAAAGGTGGACGTAGATTTGGTTTTTCAGCATTAGTAGTTGTGGGCAACCAATCAGGAAAAATTGGAATAGCTCATGCAAAAGCAAAACAAGTTCCTGATGCAATTAAAAAAGCTAATGAAACTGCTCGAAGAAGATTAATCCATGTGCCATTAAGAGAAGGAAGAACTATTCATCATGATGTCTACGGTAAAGATGGTGCAGGAAAGATTGTATTAAGAGGAGCACCAAAAGGAACAGGAATTATAGCAGGGGGACCAGTTAGATCAGTATGTGAAGTTTTAGGTATTAAAGATATAGTTGCTAAGTCAATGGGAACTTCTAATCCACATAATGTTATTAGGGCGACTATGAAAGCTTTATCCAAACAAAACTCACCAAAACATATATCAACAATTAGAAATAAAAAAATTTCTGATATTATAGAAAAAAGAGGATAATGAGCACATTAAACACTACAGATAAAATTCTCAAAAAAAAAATAAGAGTGGGTAGAGGAATTGGTTCTGGTAAAGGTAAAACATCTGGCAGAGGAGTAAAAGGTCAAAAATCAAGATCGGGGGTAGCTATTAAAAGTTTTGAAGGTGGCCAAATGCCTTTATATAGAAGACTTCCAAAAAGAGGATTTAATTCATTTACAAAAATTAAAATAGCAATAATGAATTTAGAAAAGATACAATCATTTATTGATAAAAAAACTATTAAATCAGGTGATTTAATTAACACTGATTTGTTAAAAAAATTAAAATTAATTAACAAAAATTCCCAAAAATTGAAAATACTTGGTAGTGGTGATATTAAAGATAAAATTAATATAGAAGCTGATTTAATTTCAAAATCAGCAATCGAAAAACTTAAAAAAGCTGGCGGAACAGTACAATTAAAAAAATAGTTAAGATATTATGAGTGCATCAACACAAACTAATGATCTTAGAAATCGTATAATTTTTACAATCCTTATTTTAGCTGTTTATAGATTTGGGACTTTTGTTCCATTACCCGGAATTGATCCTGAACAATTAAAAGTAATGATGGAAGGTAATCAAAAAGGACTATTAGGAATGTTCAATGTTTTCGCAGGAGGTGCTGTAAGTAGAATGGCTATATTTGCATTAGGAATTATGCCTTATATTTCTTCATCTATTATAGTTCAGTTGTTAACAGGTGTATCTGACTATTTTAAAAATTTAAAATCACAAGGAGAAATTGGAAGAGCAAAAATAACTCAAATTACCAGGTATGGAACAGTGTTATTAGCAACAGTTCAGGGTTATGGTTTGTCTGTAGGGTTAGAATCTTCAGCTGATTTAGTAATTAATCCTGGTATCTTTTTTAAAATCTCTACTGTATCAACAATTGTTGCAGGTACTTTATTTTTAATGTGGTTAGGAGAACAAATTACCCAAAGAGGTATTGGCAATGGTATTTCGTTAATAATTTTTTCAGGAATAGTAGCAGAAATACCTAGAGCTTTAGTTACTACATTTGAATTAGGCAGAACAGGTGCAGTTTCAACTATAATGATAGTAGCTATATTTGTTTTGTTAATTGCTACAATAATGTTCATTGTATTTATGGAAAGAGCTTTAAGAAAAATACTAATAAATTATCCTAAAAGACAAATGGGAAATAAGATGTATGGTGGAGAGTCTTCTCATTTACCTTTAAAAATAAATCAAGCTGGAGTAATTCCAGCGATTTTTGCTTCAGCATTATTACTTTTACCTGTAACTTTTTCTAATTTTAATTTGTCAGACAATGATAGCTTGTTAAATATTGGTTCATTTTTTACACAGGGTCAGCCTCTTTACATGTTGCTTTACGCTTCAGGAATCATTTTTTTTACTTTTTTCTACACATCAATTACATTTAATCCAAATGAAACAGCTGATAACTTAAGAAAATATGGAGGTTTTATTCCAGGAATAAGACCAGGAGAAAATACAGCTTTATATATTGAGAAAATTTTAACTAGACTTACAACTATTGGTGCACTTTATTTAACGCTAGTATGTTTAATGCCTGAATTTTTGATTGCTAACTACCCTATTCCATTTTATTTAGGCGGTACTTCAATATTAATTGTTGTAGTAGTTGCCATAGATACAGTAACACAAATACAGACTAGATTAATGAGTTCGCAATACGAACAATTGATTAAAAAAACTAAATTTGGGAAATAATAAAGTGAATATCATTTTATTTGGGCCTCCAGGTGCTGGAAAAGGTACACAGGCCAAGTATTTAGTAAAAAAATTAAATAGTTTTCAAGTATCAACGGGTGACATTTTAAGAGATGAAATTGAAAAAGACTCTGAAATCGGTAAAAAGATAATCGATAATATGAATGATGGAAAATTTGTAAATGATGAAATAGTAAATGATCTTATAAAAAGTATTATATTTGATCCTCAAAAAAAAAACAAATTGATATTTGATGGATATCCTAGGTCATTAAGCCAAGCTAAAAACTTAGATTTATTGTTAAACGACTCAAGCCAAAAAATAGATTTTATTTTTTTTCTAAATGTAAATAAAGAGACAATAGTTAAAAGAATTGAAAAAAGAAAAATTTTAGAAAAAAGATCAGATGATGACTCAAGTACTATTCTCAAAAGATACGATACATACATGGAAACAACTAAGCCTGTCTTAGATTTCTATTCTAAAAATCCAAATTTTTACGAAATTGACGGAACTCTAGAAATTGATCAAATAACTAGCAAAATCAATGCTATTCTTGAGGTTTAAGACATTGACTTTAAAAAAACTTCTTATATAAAAGGCTAAATTTATTCTCAAAATTATGGCTCGTATAGCTGGTGTAAATATTCCGCAAAATAAACTCGTCCAAATTGGATTGACATATATTTATGGAATAGGAAACAAATTTTCAAAACAAATTTGTTCATCACTAGATATTCCAAAAGATAAAAGAATTAACCAATTAACAGATGATCAAATTTTAAAAATTAGAGAATATATAGATCAAAATTTTAAAGTAGAAGGAGATCTGAGAAGAGATTACTCTCTGAGCATTAAGAGATTAGTTGATCTTGCTTGTTACAGGGGCTCTAGACATAGGAAAAAATTACCAGTAAGAGGCCAAAGAACAAGATGTAATGCAAGAACAAGAAAAGGTAAAGCAATTGCTATTGCTGGAAAAAAATTAACTCCACTTAAGAAATAAATAGTTTATGGCTAAAACTGAAAAAAATGAAAAAAAAGATCAAGTATTAGACACTGCAGAAAAGAAAGTTAAAAAAAGTACTTACTCAAAAAAGAAAAAAAGTAAAAAAAATATTCTTAATGGTATAGCATATGTTCAATCAACTTTTAATAATACGATTATCTCGATTGCAGATACTAATGGTAATGTAATTTCATGGGCATCTGCTGGACAAAAAGGTTTTAAAGGTTCAAGAAAATCTACACCTTATGCTGCACAAATTGCTGCTGATGCTGCTGCTGCTAAAGCTTTAGAGTATGGAATGAAGACATTGTTAGTTGAAGTTAAAGGACCAGGCTCTGGAAGAGAAACTGCCTTAAGAGCCCTGCAAGCTAGAGGATTTAAAATTTTATCAATTAAAGATACAACACCTATGCCACATAATGGTGTGAGACCACCAAAAAAAAGGAGAGTTTAAATGGAAAGTATAAATGTAAATGCTAAGAACTGGAAAGGACTTATAAAACCAGCTCAATTAGATGTAAGAATTAGCGATGATAAATCTCAAGCTACTATTGTTGCTGAGCCACTAGAGAAAGGATATGGATTAACTTTAGGAAATTCTTTAAGAAGAATTTTATTATCATCTATTAGAGGTGCCGCTGTTACCTCAATACAAATTGATGGTGTTTTACATGAGTTTACTTCAATTAAGGGTGTGAGAGAAGATGTAACTGATATTGTTTTAAATGTTAAATCTCTTGCTCTTAAATCTTCATCAGAAGGTACTAAGAGATTGATTTTAGATGCTAAAGGACCTGGAGAAATAAAAGCATCAGATATAACACCAGTTACTGATATTGAAATTCTTAATCCTGACCTAGTTATTTGTAATCTTGATGAAAAAACTAATTTTCATATGGAAATGAATGTTGGTACTGGAAAGGGATACGTACCTGCTATAATGAACAAGCCAGAAGAACCACCACTTGGTTTAATTCCTATAGATTCATTATATAGCCCAGTAAAAAAAGTTTCGTATTCTATAAGTACAGCTAGAGAAGGAAAGGCTTTAGATTACGATAAATTAACTATGGAAGTTGAAACTAATGGATCAATTTCAGCCGAAGACGCTGTTGCTTATTCTGCTAGAATTTTTCAAGATCAACTAAATATGTTTGTAAATTTTGACGAACCTGTAGAAGCTCCTGTAAAAGAAGTTTCAAGTGAGCCAGAATTTAACAAAAACCTTTTAAGAAAAGTTGATGAATTAGAATTATCAGTACGTTCAATGAATTGTTTAAAAAATGATAATATAATTTATATCGGTGATTTGGTGCAAAAATCTGAAGGAGAAATGTTGAGAACTCCAAATTTTGGAAGAAAATCACTTAATGAAATTAAAGAAG
>MDTB01041197.1_pt1 | contig 11537 bp, 13 predicted proteins | sample 811161 | NCBI WGS metagenome assembly MDTB01 (sample SAMN05326650, study PRJNA326480) | marine metagenome | isolation source: seawater | place: Mediterranean Sea | collected 2009
ACTTTCATCAATTTTATCAAAATAATTTATTAAATCAGGTAAAGCATCATCTTTATTTTTAATAGGACCAAAACAAAAATCATTTCTATATTGATTTTGACTCCTTTGAGTAAAAAAATTCATTCCAAAGTAATAACTTTTAGTAGTATCATTATTTATTTTTTCATAAATACTTTCATAAAAACCATTTTCCATAGAATACCAACCATTTTCCATAGAATACCAACTTTTATCGAATAAAATACTTAATAATGTTTCAACCATTATATTACAAATTCTATCTCCTCCTGAATGACTACCGGATATATCTGTTTCTTTTTTATCTATTTTTTCTTTTTTTCTTCCATGCTGATTAAAATTTCCCAAAAATACATTTGGAAGATCTATAAAATAAAATATTTTAATAATATCTTTATATTTTTTAAATTCATTATACCTAGGAAGTAAAGCATCTTCAAAAATTCTATTAACATAATACTCTGGATCATTGTAAACATCTTCTAAAACACTTTCTGGATCTTTTTCATCCATATATATCAATATTTAGATTAAAATAAATTGTATACTAATCCATCAATATATTATTAGAAGTAATTAAAATGAAAACCAATAATTTTTTCATTTTAATCCATCCTTCATAATTAACTATCATTTTATTATTAAATTCAGACTCGTTATTCGAATATTCATATTTTATGTCAATACCATAACAGGTATATTTTTTCAGAAGTATACAATTCTTAGGGTTTCTTGAAATTAAATTTAGAATTTCTAAAAATTCTCTTTTAACTGAACAACTATAAGACAAATTATCTAAATGATCTAACCACGATTGATGAATTTTGCTAATATCATAGCTTTCACTTAGACTATCTCTTAAGAGCTTTCTTTTATCTGAAATACCATACTGCATCGACTTACATACAGATAGTAGACATCTCAAATAAATGTTCCCAATGTATTTAATATAGTGGAAATCATTCTTAATCTCACTACCAAAAAATTCAACTAGTCTCTTACTATAAAACCAAAAATCAAATATTTTCTTATCATTCTTTAATATGATTTCTGATAATTCACTTCCATTTTCGTAAACTATATCATCTATTCCTTCGTTATTTCTATAGTATTCACAAAGATTACTATAATCCTCCTCATGATCCTTCAAACAATAAATAGTTAAAAATTTATCATATGAATCATCCAAATATCTAAAGCTCTCTATAAAGTTTGAATCAGAATCAGAAGATGATTTCTCAACAGATAAACAGAAAGACCTGTTACTATCAACAGACTTGTACTTAGATGATAGAGCAGAAATATCATTATATGGAGATATATTATTATTTGTCTTTCTTTGAAGTGCTTTAAAAAGATTCTCTTCATAGTCACTATTGATAATAACCCTTCTAAACTTATCAATTACATAGTTGTCACTAACATCATAAAAGCTTTCTTCTTTTAGACAATTAACTAATTCAGAATCAAGCACAATAGATAATCTATCAACTAATGAATGATTACCATAAAGATCTCTTTGTTTTTTAAGCCATTCAATTCTATCAATTTGTTTCTTCTGCGCTAAAACTTTACGTTGGTGTTCTACTTTTTCCTTATAATCACATTTCCTTTTAGAAGGTTTTCGAATAATATATCGTTCATCATTCAATTTTCTAAACTTTTTTTTATTAATTATCTTATTTTTCACTAATCTCACACCGTTGTTATCTTTAAATGAGGATTGATCTGAGTCTAAACTTCTATATGTATTGTCACAATCATCCATTACGCAATCCATATCATCTATATTACCAAGATTATTTCTAACTTTATCTGATAGAAATGATGCAAAAACATTTTCCCAGTTCTTTCCTTCTACTCTCTTAAAGTTCTCTATTATATCCCATGTTAATCTTAGACCAGCTTTCAGTCCAGCCTTTTGAGAGATATTTTTTAAATTTGTAAAATTATAACCTTCCACAGATGGATTGTCATAAGTTGTTTCTGGGTAATCACTACCCTCAAACGATTCACTAAGTTTATCAAATTCAATCATCGTATACTATATGTAATGTAAATTGATCATAGTGATTAATATTTCAATTTTTTACCAATATCTATTTATTCATAGTAATCAAATATAAAATCTATTAAATCAAAATGATCAGTTTCATTAATTGAAAAGTCTTCAACTAAATCAGTATTTTTTTGTTTCAATAACAATATTATAAATTTAAAAAAATTATCATTTTTATAATAAATATTTTTCTTATCCTTGTAAGAAGAAAAAATATTTATTATTACTTTATCAGATATGACTGACTCGTTATTTATTAATAAATATCCTATTTTTGAAACTAAATCTCTTTTTACGTTTTGATTATTGGTAATTTTAAAGAATTGAAATAATTCTTCAATGTAATCTGAAATTTTCCTATTAGTATGATCACAGTGAACATAAGATCTTAAACTTAATTTAATTAATTCTAAAGAAAAATCATAATTCAATTCTACTCTCTTATTTAAAATATGTTCTGAATCAAAAATATCATCATAGAATATTAATGTTTTTCCTCTTTTGGATACATTATCAAATTTAAATTCTTTATTACCAAGAGTGATTCTCATTAAATTATCAAAGAAATAATTTAATAAAAAATTCTATATTTTTGTATACATGAAAAGTATATTAAATATTACACTAAACGCAACAAAAAAACTTACTAAAATAGCAAAAGAAAATAATACTAATAACATTTTATTTTATGTTAAAGGTGGTGGCTGTAATGGTTTTAATTATAAATTTGAACCTACAAATGACAATCCTTTAAAAGGCGATGAAATTGTAAAAATTGATGATAATACTAAAATTATAGTTTGCAACAAAAGTTTAATTTATTTAATTGGGACAAAAATTGATTGGAAAAAAACAGTGATGGGAGAAAGTTTTGAGTTTGAAAATCCAAATTCAGCTAGTAGTTGTGGATGTGGTTCTTCATTTTCTACTAAAATAAAATAATTTATTTTACAATATAATATATTGTTATAGTATGATTATTAGACAATGATAATTTAGATGGATATAAAAATTTAATATTTTGATTTGAGATATAAGAACATAATGATAGATGAATTTCTAATTGAAAAGAATCTTCTAGAATAAATCTCGAATTTGTTAATTGTGTTTTAATAAATAATTGATCTTTCATTTCATTGCTAGGAGTTAAATTAAGACCATAGTTTAATAAATATCTGCTAATTTGTATAGACTCTTGTTTTATAGAAGGTATTAACCATGACCATAACCAAATTTTTGTTTGATCATCAAATATTCCTAAAATTTCATAGTCAAATTCTTTATCTTTAAAAATTATTTTATTATTATTTCTATCAATTTGTGGTTGTTTTGTACTTCTAATCAATGATTCATATTTTTCATTTGAAATATCATAATTAATTAATGATTTACTGATTATATTTTTAATGTTCATTAAAACAATTTAGAAAAATTAATTTTCTAAATAAATTTAATAGTATATGAGTTTATTTAGCGAATTTAAACAATTCTTATCATCAAACAACATTGGTACAACAATTGTTGCAACTGTAATTTCTTCTTACATAACTGAATTAGGTGTATCTTTCTCTGATAATATAGTATTACCAATTATTGATCAAGATTTGGACGGAGATGGTAAACCAGATATAGGAAAATTAAAAAATTTATCATTTAAAATTGGAAATTGTAAATTAAAAATAGGACAATTTTTAATAACATCAATTAAGGTATCTCTTATGTTTATTATTATATTCTTGATACAAAAAGAAGTTAAATATGTTAATCAAGTAATGACAAGATAAATAAAAATTATTTAAAATTATTAATTTAATTTTAAAAAATATTTAAAAAAAGTTTATAAATAGTATTAGATGTCAAGTAGTAAATTGACTACAAAAAAAATAAACTATTGTACCAATTGTGGTAAATATGGACATTCAGGAAAAAAATGTACAGAACCAATAACTTCTCTTGGTATAATTTGTGTTATGATTGACGGACTACCTATAAATATAGAATCTTTTGGAAAATTTTTAAATGAAAAATATGTAGAAATTGATAATTATAATTTTTCAAAAATAGATAACATTGATAAGCTTGATATGCTGAAAAAAAATATTAAATTTCTAATGATTCAAAGAAAACATAGTTTAGCTTATATTGAGTTCATACGAGGTAAATATGAAATTAATGACCAAAGATTAGAAATAGATTGCAAAACAGTGAAGACAAAAAATAGTAAATCAAAAGATAACAAAATTAGAAATATTATTTCATCTAAAAATGAATTAATAAGATTATTTGAAAATATGTCTCCTGAAGAAATTAATGATATTTCAAATCTAAATTTTGATAATTTGTGGAATAATTTATGGAAGAAGACTTCAAAAAATAAAATATTTCAAAAAGAATATGAAAATTCAAAAAATAATTTTCAAAGATTAATTGATACAGGTATTATAAATGAATTAATCAAAATAATACCAATTTATAAAACTCCTGAATGGGGATTTCCAAAAGGCAGAAGAAATTTGTTTGAAAAAAACTTAGAGTGTGCATTAAGAGAATTCAACGAAGAAACAGGAATTACAAATGATAATATATATTTAATAAATAAAATTAATTGTATTATCGAGCAATATACAGGATCAAATAGTGTTAATTATAAACATATTTATTATCTTGCACTATGTGATCAAAATAATTTGAACTTAGAAAATTTCTCTGGTGCCGATCACAATTATGAGGTTGGCAACATAGGATGGTATTCTTGGGAAGAAGCAACTGAAATGATTAGGAGTAATTATACTGAAAAAATAAAAGTTTTGAATCAAATCTATTTTCTATTCCTAAACTTATATATTGATTATAAAAATAGTATTAATCCAAAAATTATAAACTCACGTAAGATAGATGAAGAATACAGTTGTATAATGAATCAAAAACAAAAACAAAAGGTACTAACTATTTAAGTTTAAATAAAAATTGATTAGGTTTTTATTTAAAAATATGAGAACAAATTAATTAAATGGAAATAAATTATACAACAATTATGAGATATTTATGTCCTGATTTTGATAAAAATGATCAAAATAACGAATCAGAACCAGACGGTCCAATTGATAAATTGTGTGAAAGAAATATTATTGGAAATTTAAATTTTTTGGATGATAAACTATTAGAAATTTTTAAAACATCAGGAAATTTTTATAGAATAGGTATTACACAGAAAATCTTGGATAAAAATAAACAAGTAAATATATCATTTTTTTCATCTATTTTGTCGATTTTCGATAATAAATTCCTAACAATGGATGGAATAGAAACATCAATAGCTATAAAGAAATTTATTGAACAAATAAAGGAAAGTATATCAAAAACATCATTTAAATTTGAATTGAAGTATAAATTTCAGAGGAATGTTTTAATGAATAGAGTATTAGATCTCGATTTTGAAGATGGTTTGATATATCAATGTTTATGTCAAATATTAGATCTTAATATATTGATTCTAGAAAGTTATAACAGTGCAGTGAAAAATATTAATATACAATCAATGTTTTATGATAATTCTTTGAATCCATGGAGACCTACTATAATACTACATAAAAATAAAAATTCATTTGAACCAATTATGAGTGAGGATAAAAAATTGTTTTCAATCAATGATGTTTTTATTAGGAGTATTTATGAAAAATATTATACATCAATAGTATATTTTAATGAAGAATATTTGGATAAAGAATTTTCGATAATAGACGATAGTAAACAAATAATATTTGATATATGTGAGACAATAGAAAATGAAAATAAAATAGAACATCATGATATATACCATGAAAATAATAATATAGAAGATTCAAATCCGAATGATAATAAGGTAAAAAATTGTTTAGAATCTTCAGGATTAATTAAAAAGAGTTCAGAAAAAAATGATTCTGATGAAGAATTGTCTCAAGATGATTCTAATGAAGAAATAGAACATAAGATATATAATAAAACAAATCTAAAGAATATGAAAAAAGAAGATATTATAAGCTTAATTACAAAAAATAAACAAATGTTTGTTCATTTTTCAAAGCCTCAAAAGCTAACAAAAAATGAACTAATTGAGAAGTTTATTTTCTTCCAAAATATGTCTAAGAATAAAAACAGCATTCAAAGCAGCGCCTCTTAATAACTGATCTCCACATATAAACATTTCGATTCCATTATCACCAAAAATTAAACTTTTTCTGATTCTACCAACTTCTACATCCTTTCCTTTACTAGCAGTCAAAGGCATTGGGTAAATATTATTAGTAATATCATCTTTTAATTTAATCCCTGGTGATACAGATAGCAATTCTTTAATCTCATCTATATTACCAATTTTCTTTTCTGTTTCAATAATTACTGACTCAGCATGAGCTCTAAACGTTGGAACTCTAACTGCTGTACAACTTACTTTAATTTTATCATCATCGAAAATTTTATTTGTTTCCCAAGCGACTTTCATTTCTTCTTTTGTATAACCATTTTTTTGAAACTCATCAATATGAGGAATAACATTAAAAGGTAATGGATGTGCAAAAATATGATTATATGTTGGATATGTATTTTTCGTAACATAATCTTTCACACCATTATTTAGTTCTTGCATTCCCATATTACCAGCACCACTAGCAGCTTGATAAGTACTCATCATTAATTTTAGTATTCCATATTTTAAAAATATTGGGTACAATGCTATTAAAGCAATTGCTGTTGTACAATTAGGATTTGAAATTAGTTTTTTATTTTTAATTTTATTTCCATTTATTTCAGGTATTACTAAAGGTACATCATCATCATACCTAAATGCTGATGAATTATCAATAACAATTGAACCATCTTTTCCGTATGCTATAGCTTTTGCATATTTTTTTGAAAAATCTCCTGATACTGCTAAAAAATTAACATCACATTCCCTAGCTTTTTTAACATCAAATAATTCAATTTTCTTCTTTCCAAACGGGGTATCTATAATTTTACCAGCAGATCTCTGGGAAGCGAATAATTTTAATTCTGTAATCACTGTATCTTTATTACATAGCTCAGAATAAAGACAATCAATTATTTCCTTGCCAACCGCTCCAGTTGGTCCAATTACTCCAATTTTATAGGAATAAACGTACGATAATATAGAAAATATTATAAAAATTTTTAGTACCATATACTTAAGTGTATCAACCCAAAAATTACTATTTTCATTTTTTTATAATAACAATTTTCTAAAATAAATATATTATGGGACCAGAAACTTGGGGGCCACATGGATGGAAATTTATTCATTTTATTACAATGGCTTATCCTACACATCCATCCAAATATGATAAAGAAAACTATAGAAGATTTTTTATGGACTTAGCACATGTTATTCCTTGCAGTCTATGTGGTGATAATTATAAAGATCATTTAAGAATGTATCCATTAGATGATCATGTTCTAGAAAATCAAGAAAACCTAATGGAATGGGGTGTTAAAATGCACAATTTGGTAAATCAATCAAATGATAAAAAGATATATTCTAACGATGAAGCATTTAAATTAATAAATGAAGAAAGTATAAAAGATATGTCTAAATGTAATAATATCAAAAGTAATCCTATTGAAAATAATAAATCAAATAAGAAAGAATATAAATTTATTTATTTAATTATATTTTTACTAATCGCAATCTTTATAGCATGTATTTATTATAAGGATTATTCTAAAAAATATTTATCTTCTTTTAATTCTAATGTAAATATTAAATAACTTAAAAAAATAGTTACTTTACTCATATATGTCTACTCCTGAAATTAAATTTGATGTAAATGATATTAAAGAAAAAGTAAAATTAATAAAAGATAAAGTAGAAGAGATGAAAAAAGAATCAAAATCCGATGTCGACATCGAAATGTATTTTTTTAATAATAATGAAGAAATGTATAAGAAATATCCTTATCTTATAAAAAAAATAATTAAAAATGACAATCTAGAATTTCTTGATACAATGATTTCTAATTTAGAAAAGGTGGAAACTGGAGATCAAACTTTTGCTTCAACTGAACTAAAATTAGGAAAAGAACTTGCAGATAATTACCTACCAAAAAATACTTAAATTAAACATGTATTACATCTACAACTATATCCTAAATCAGGAAAACCTTTAGATGGCATGTCATAATTTCCAAAAAAATTCTTGCAATATGACAATCTTATTAATTTCATGTCCGGTTTAAAATTTTGGTTATTATAGTAAATACCATTTAAAATTCTCTTATAAATAGAAACTCTATTTATAAAATCATTTTTTATTTTATTTTTTTCTTCTATCTTCTCTCCATTTAATGATTTTAGTTTTTCCATAAATTCTAAACATAATGATGTCTTAAAAGATAAGGCCTGGAGTAATATATATTCTTTAAATTCTATTAAATTATCTTCAACCTCTGATTCTGTATCATAGTCTGATGCAGTAGAAGTATCACCGTCATAATCAGAGTCATTTACCACATTATGTTTTAGGTTTGACATTATTTCTGAAATAAATATATTTAATTCTAAAATTTTCAATTTTTAAATTTACTAACCAACTTTATTTTATTCACATCAATTGAAAACTTTGTTTTGATTGATTTACAACGATTACCAACTTTCTCCATATAAACATCTGTACTGTAATAATTATATTTTTCATCATTATTAAAAAGTAACTTACCAATTAATATATCATTGGTATAATCATTAATTCTCATAAAATTATAAATAGTAGAGAAATCAAATTTAAAAGTATCAAATGATTTATTTAGGTTTATTTGACTTACTAAATCATATTCTCTATCAAATAAATCCTTCATATCATCTAATGATTTTACCTCCATAAATCTTTTTACTTCATATTCATATCTTGGAAATTTACCAAATTTTAATAAGTTTTTTAATATTCCATACAATAAGCAATCTGAACATAAATCCATTGATATATTTGCAAGTGTATTACCATCTTCTTGAATATAGAACTCCAATTCCGCCCTTGTAAATTTATTAGGTAATTCAAACCTAGATCTAGCACTATAGCTAATCTTATGAATTTTTAATCTTTTTTCTTTTTCAGTTTTTATATCTCCCATTTCAAATGATACTAAATATCTTGACAATAAATTATCAAACTTATCTTCTAAAACATTTTCTATTTCATGGTTCCTATTTTTAATTCTTCTATTTCTTTCTTTAGAAACAGAACCATAAATACATTCAGTATCCTTAGATTTTATATCTCTCAGACAACAATTACATTTTGTACTAGTTTTGACTTTAGAAATATATTCTTGTTCTTCGTCTAATTCGAAATTTGATTCATATATATTTTCTAAACAATAAAAACAATACAATTTTAGATTATCTCTATTATGATGATTCTCATACTCACTATTAACTATATATTCATCCCTAGTTCTTACAAAATCTAGATAATCAAATACACCGCAATTACAACACTCTCCATGTAAAAAATTACATTTTAACCAACATTCACTACATGCACAGTCATATGGTGCAGAACTAGCAAATTGATTAACACCTTTATAACCACAACAAGAACACACATTGAAAAAACAGTCTCTACAAATTATATTTCTATCATTAGAAAAATAATCTTCGTCAGTCCAATAACATTGATCTAATCTATTTCTGTAAATACAAAATAATGTTTTTTGATTAGAGGAACAATTACAATGCGTACACTTTCTTTCGTCATTATCAGATAAAAAATATTCATAACAATCTTCCATGTCACTAATATCACTACACTTATTACTATTACAGAAATTTTTAATTATATCTCCGTTATTGTCAATAAATTCCTTTTCATAAAACTCACCACAATCTATACATTGTACTTTCTCAATTTCAATATCTTCTAATCCAATAATATCCTTACTATACTTTTCTAAATTAGTCATTTAGAAAATTATACTATTACCTATAAAAAAATATTCAATTTTTTACTTCTCACTACTGAAATATATTTGTTTTTCTTTATTATTATAATCTGTTATACTTTTTAAATATTTCATATTATTGTCAACACTTATTTTATCAACAAAAAAAGTATCATTCCACCATTTTGTAGCATCAATAGACTTATTTTTGTATACATGATATTCGTCTCCATAATAGTTATTACCATCAATATATGTAATTATCTTATTTATCATTATTTGTTGATCATTAGCAATCATAATATTTATAAATTTAAAATCTTCGATATAACTACTTGGTAAAACCAAATCAGGGTAGATATCTTGTAAATATTGATCACTAGTAATTGAAGATAGAATATCTTCTAAATTTTTTATCTTTTTATCTAATAGCTTTGCATCTTTAACCTGATCATACTTAAATCCTTTGCACACTAAATATTTTTCAGAATTACTAGATCTCGAAAATAAAGGTTTACAAATATATGATTCATCATAAAAAGATGAAATCAAATATATAATTTTTAAAGATACTATTGTAAATGTCTCAAATAATTTTAATACAAAAGATCCTTTTATATTTTGTACCCTAATTGCTGCTATCGCTTCTCCCAATACTAATTGATATGCTTCTTGTTCTTGAAAATTTTCATCATCCCAGTTGAATCCACCATCAGCTGTAACCAAATCTGAATATTTTTTACTTTTTGATATTTCCTTTTTGAATAAACTTATTGTTTTTACGTTTGTAATATCACCATTACTTTTTCCTTTATATTTATTAGCTGTTTCTAATGGAACTGTTTTATGAATATTAATTAAATTTGGATAGACTTTTTCATAATGTCCAAGAAATTGTTTACCCATCTCAATATTATTTCCATTTTCAGGATGAATTGTCACACCAAAATATTTATCCTTTTTTAAATCATAATTATATTTCTCTCTAAATTTTAAAACTGCTTGCAAAAATGATCCAGGACCTTCAGCCAAAGCTGCATAATTTAAGTCTTTTTTTGAACCAATATCAAAATACATTAAAATCTCCCACATTTTGTAAAAAGCTCTTGATAAGATTTTTGGATCATTGTCTTTCATCTTAAAAAATTTTTTTGTATTACTTGTTAGATCTTCTTCATGATTTGATATCGTATGCTCAAATGGATTAACAATATAGTAAAACTTATTTTTTGATTCTAGCTGATTTGTTCTTTCCATTGATTCTTTTGTTCTATGAATGAAATAGTGATAGCCAAGACTTAACAATGGATAATTTATTATAGGAGACATAATCACATCTTTTTTATCTATTGGTCTATCAAGAATTTTATTATCACCTTTTTCCAACTTAAAAATAAATGGTTTATATTCAGTCATTATAATATATCAATTTTATTTATTTATATATTTATCAATTTTTATTATAACAAAATCTCATCTTTACAAAGTAAAGATATTGATCGAAGATCACATTTGTATTGCATAGCAAATCA
>MDTB01097345.1_pt1 | contig 11537 bp, 12 predicted proteins | sample 811161 | NCBI WGS metagenome assembly MDTB01 (sample SAMN05326650, study PRJNA326480) | marine metagenome | isolation source: seawater | place: Mediterranean Sea | collected 2009
AATTTTTCAATTTCTCCTTTTTTTAAGTTTCCTAATCCAAAATGGGTGTCGCATAATATCAAACTTTTAACCATATCTGGATATTTTTCATAAAATAGACATGCTATTTGTCCTCCCATTGATAAACCAACGATATGAGCGTTATCTTTTTCAAAGTATTTATAAATACATAGCAAATCTGAAATAATATCGTTGAAATTAAGGTTGCCTAAATAATCTTCACTTTCTCCATATCCACGTGTGTCCCAAGCAATACAAGTATAATTTTTTGATAAGGTGTTTATGTTAAAATTCCAATTATCTTTATTACCTCCTATTCCATGTAAAAATATTAATAGATCACCCTGACCATTAAATTGGATGGATATTTTTGGATTATTAGAGATAAATACTTTTTGCATAAAATTAATTAATTTTTAATAAAATTTAATAAAAAAATTGTAAATTTAAATTTAACTGATAATCATTAAATCTGTATGAATTTTTTAAAATTAAGTAGAATTATTTCTTTAGTAAGTTTTTTTTGCATAATAATTTCTTTTTATCTATTAATATTTGAAAAAAAAAGTTCAACAATTGAAGAGTTTATTTTAGTTATTTTAATATCAATTGTTTATTTAATACCTATAGTAATATTTAATTATTTGTGTTTTAAAAAAATAACTTTTTGGATTGACAAACCTAAAGACTAATCAATTCCAATTGCTTTTTAATTTTTCTTTCAAAAGAAAAACACGAGTTAAGTTTATATTTTTCAAAATATTTCTTAGTTTCCCCCTTTATCTCATAATTTATAAAATTTACACAGCTACTTATATAATTGTTTATATCAATTATAATGTCCTTATTTATACCATTTATATTTTTGTCTTGAGTTAGATGGATTAAATGCGACAATTCATTCTGTTTAAAACTGTTAAACACAAAACTTAATTGCAGATAAGTGTCTTCATACATATAATCATGGGGAATTTCTTCATTCCATGTATCGTTAGGCAATTTCCAATTTTGTTTTAAGTTATCTTTTAATAATTTTAACTTTAGTTTTTGAAAAGTATCTATCATATCTAGTGATAATGGGGAAATTAATTTCCCCATTTTAATTTTAATTTATCACTTTCCTATATCTTAATATAGGAAGCGGTTTTTACTAAAATTAAATTAGACATAGACCACCTCCTTTCTTAATTATAAATTATAAGCAAATTATAGCATATGATTTTAAAATGATAAGAATATTAATAATTTATTTAAAATTATTTGTTATTTTGATTAAAAACTTAACAAGTATAATTAATATACTTAGTATTAGAAGGTCGAATAATAAAAATCATAAAGTTTTACTTAATAAAATTCGCCATATTTGCCACTTGTTTCATTTTTAAACATTCCACACTAACTACATCCATAAGTAGCCTTAATTTGGTCCTTTGAAATAAAATTTGAAATTATTAAGTTTAAATTGTAATTTTATTGTTAAGTTAATTTTGAGGATTAGTTATGAATGAATTTTTTGAGTTAAGAATATACAAAGTTTTTCCAGGTAAAATGAAACAGTGGATAGAATTAATGGAAAATATAATTATTCCTTTTCAAGTTTCTAAGGGTATGGTTATTCACGGTAGTTTTAAAGAAAATAGTTTTGATAGATTTTTTTTGAGAGATAATGAACGTCAAATGGAAAAACTAAATAACAGAAATTTATATATTTGGATAAGGAGATTTGAAAGTTTAGAGCACAAGGAAGATCTTTATAAAAAAGTCTACGAAAGTGAAAAATGGATTAAAGATATAGGACCTAAAGTTAATAAATTAATAGATAGAAATACTATAGTTGTTCATAATATTACTTCTACATCACTATCAATTATGAAGTGATTAAAATAAAGAATCTAAGCCATAATTCCCTAAATTTTTGAGGCTTAATGTAATGAAAACGGAGTTTTCAGGCAGAATGTCTCTATCTGGTGCTCCATCTTTATTTTTATAACTTAGTTTTATAGAAAGACAATCTTGAAACATATAATCACCAACATAATCTATAGAAAGTTCTTCTTCAACAAGTTCTGTATCATTATTATTTAAATCATATTTGTTACTGTAACTAATTTCCCAGTTGTTTATTTTTTTTCCAAAAATAAATTGAACTTCTTCTCTGTCGGAATTATCGTTAGTTAAATTCTTATCAATTGATCTATGTATAGCCCTATAATATAAAGATTCATATTTTCCATAAAACTCCAAGCTAGAGTAATTGTTTTCCAAGTCGTGATGATTTAAAAGTGTATTAAAAGAAATATTTAAAAGGTTAGAACTCATCCACTTCATTTCGCCTATAAAGTCTGACTGTCTGTTTTGATTTAAAAAATTATTATTTTGTTGAGTGCCACCTATTTTTTGACTTTGGCCAATAAAAAATGAAAAGTCTCCAAAATCCGAACTTAAATCGTTATCAATACCGAAATTAATTCTTTGGTTTGTTTGAATGTTGTCTCTTCCTTGATATTGATTGATTAGGAATAAATTTGCCTGATCAATTCTATAATCTGAAGAATCTCTGTTAGGTATATCTGCTTTTCTATCAGAGCTATGAATTGAAATAATTTGTAATTTCGGTGTTATTAATAGGTCAAAGTTTTCGAAATCATATAAAAAATCTTTTTTTGACAAAATGCTTAATCCAAAAGAAAGTCTATCAAGATATTTATTATCATTTACATCGGTTGAAGGTCTGTCTTTAATAGCATAAAGATCCAGACCAGCCTCTGCACCTAAAACAAAATCAGTAAAATTTGTTGGTATTTTCTTCTCTATTTGACCAGAACCAGTCCATCTTTGAATATCATAACCTTCATCATCTTTAATTTCATGAGCATTAAGCAGAACTCTATAATCAAAGTTTTTGCCATTTTGAAATATTTGATGTTTTATTGAAGGTTGAATAGTTGGTTGATTATCCTTAGAGGTCAAATCTAGATTGTCATATTTATACCATTGTATCTCTGAAATTGAATTGCGTGTAATTTTTTCAGCTTTTATAAAACTTTTATATTCTGATGAATCATCAAGATTATATCTTCTCATAAAGGTATCTTGATCAGTATATTTACCTAATGCATCAACTGTCCAATTGTTATCCAACTTTGCGTTATATTTAATATTTGAAGCAAATACATTGTCATCATTTTGCTTGTTTGTATCAACTTCACCCTGAAAAATGTTGGTTTCCAATGATCCTGAAATATATTTTTTTCTAGCATTAAATTGGTTTATGTAGCCATTTTTACCTTTATAGTGATTAGTGAATGTAGAATCCCAACTCTCATCTTTTGTAACAAAATAGTAAGGTACTGAAAATTGAAATCCATTTCTACTTGAATGACCAAAAGAAGGTGTTAATAATCCACTTTTTCTTTTAACTGTTGGGTCAGGATGAGTTAAATAAGGTAAATAAAAAATCGGATAGTCTAAAATCCTTAAAACAACATTTTCAAAATGTAAAGTTTTAGTTAGTTTGTCATGAGTGACTTGGCTTGAATTAAGTTGCCATATAGGTTTTTCATCATTTTTGAAATCACATTCACATGGCGTATATTCACCATTAATAAAAATACTTTTTTCATCATTTTTTGACATTTTAGAAGCTTTAATTTTTGAATTATCTTTAAACTGAGCAAAAAGAGTTAATGCTACGATATCCTTAAATTCGTTAGTTAAAGTTATTTCAGATGTTTTGTAAATTGTACCATCAACATTTGTAATGGTAATATCACCAGTTGCTATTGCTTTATCTAAACTTTTGAAATATTTAACAATGTCAGCTTTAATTACTTCGTTTTCAGACTTAATAATTACATTACCTTTTGCAATCATCAAATTTTTATTTTCGTCAACTTCTAGGTTATCACTCGTAAATTCTACATTACCCTTAGTTTGCTGAGAATATGAAGAGGTCTGAAAAATAATTAATAATAAAAATACAAATATAAACTTCATGAGATCATAATAACTAAAATTAATTAAAATAGAACTACTTAAATAAAAATCTTCCCAGGGTTCATTATATTATTTGGATCAATAATTTTCTTTAAATCTGTCATCATTTTATATGTTATTGGGTCTTTAAAATTCTTAAGGTTATTTTTTTTTAATTGTCCTATACCATGCTCTGCTGAGAATGATCCGTTTAATGTATTAATTATCCTATACAAATTTTCAGTAATTTCTTGTGAAAAATTTTCAAACCCATCTTCACCCTTGCCATTGCCAAAAACATTATAATGTAAATTACCATCGCCCAGGTGTCCAAAATATATTGTTCTAGTTCCATCTAATTTTGATGAAATCATTTTTTGTGCATCTAAATGGAATTGGTCTATATTATGAATTGGTAGAGAAATATCATGTTTAAGACATTTTTTAGCTTTAGACTTTTCTAATTCTTTTTTTTCGTTTTCTGCAGCGCTTTCTCTAATCTCCCAAAGCGATTTTTTTTCTAATTCATTTTTACATATAATTGCATCTTCAATTAACCCTTTTTCCAATGCTTTTGATAATAAATTTTCAAGTTTATCTCCTAAATTTGTTGTACCATTGAGGTTTAAAGAAGTGTCAACTGTTGATGTTGTCGCTAATTCTAACAAAACGCCCATTTGAGGTATTTTATTAAAAGGAATTGATATATTTTCTATATTATTTGAGGCAACTTCCCAGAAAACTTTTGGCATAAGTTCAAAAGCTTCCAATTCGTTATTTAATTCATCTTGAAATAAATTAAGTAGTTTAATTGCATTTTTTATTGTCATCGCTTCAACAAAAGCAGTAATGTTTAGTTTTGGTTTAGCAAAGAGTTTCATTGTAGCAGCAGTAATAATTCCTAAAGTTCCTTCTGCACCAATAAAGAGATTTTTTAAATCATACCCTGTGTTATCCTTTTTTAGGACTTTTAACATATTCATAATCTCACCGTTTGGTAAAACAATTTCTAAACCTAAACAGAGTTCTCTAGTATTTCCGTATTTTAAAACATTTATACCGCCAGCATTTGTTGATAAATTTCCTCCAATAGTACATGAACCTTTTGCACCTAAACTAAGCGGGAAAAAAAGATTATTTTTTTCTACCTCATCATGTATTACGCTTAAAATTACTCCTGGTTCAACAGTTATACTCATTGATTGTTTATCAATTGATAAAATTCTATTCATTTTTTCTGTACTGATTATTACTGAAAGAGAGTTTTTTATAGGTGTTGCACCACCACAAAGACCAGTATTTCCTCCTTGTGGTACAACAGAAATTTGATTATCATTAGCAAACTTGAAAATTTTTGAAATTTCCTCTTTATCTTGAGGTTTTAAAACTGCTATTGCATCACCATTATATTGGCCCCTCCAATCATTAGTATATTTAAAATGATCATTAACATCAAATATAGGCTTTGATTTTAGATTTAATGAAACAATCTTACTTTTATAGTCATTCAACAAAAGAAGCTCTTTTTAGTCTATCATTTATAGCTTTGCCTATCCCAACATTAGGAATTGGTAAAACTTGAATAAAATTAAGGTTATATTTATCTAAATATCTTAAACCCTCATATAGTAAATGTGAAGCTTCAAATAAATTTTCTGACAAACTCAAATTAAAATGATGTTTTGAATTTTTAAAATCTTTAGGGAGTTCTCCAAAGCTCAAGCATCCAGAACCAACTATATATTTTTTTTGATTAATTAAAACTTTTGTATTTGGTGAATAATGTTTATTTAATAAACCTGGTGATAGTAAACCATCTGACAAATTTTTATTAACAACTTTTAAGTTAGTAATTTCTTCAATTTTTTCAGAGGTTATAAAACCTTCTCTCAAAATTATAGGATTTTTACCTCTACAATCTATCACAGTTGATTCAATACCAATTTCACATTTGCCATAGTCTAGAATTTTAGCTATTTTCCATGAGGGTCCTACATTTTTTTTGAAATCAATTTTTACGTGATCAGCAGAAGTTGGGCTTACTCCTCCAGATTTATTTGCACTTGGTGCCAAAATGGGGTGTCTTAACTTTGATATTAGGTCAATTGCAATTGGGTGAGATGGTATTCTAACTGCAAGGGTGGAACGACCCCTTGATAAAATTTTTGCATACTTATTTTTAGAATTGATTTGTAAAACCATTGTTAGAGGCCCTGGCCAAAATTTTACAGCTAATTTTTTTGCTAAATTTGTAAATAGTACAAATTTTTCAGTTTGGTTTATATTTGAAAAATGAGCAATTAAAGGATTGTCTTTTGGTCTATTTTTAGCTTTATATATAGAAGAAATAGCTTTTTCATTGACTCCTATGGCTCCTAATCCATATACAGTTTCTGTAGGAAAAACAATTAAATTCCCATTTTTTAAAGATTTCACGGAATCTTTAATTTCTTGGTTATAAAGTGAAATGTTTTTTACATTCTCCAAAAAATACTTGGGCGGCGGAATTTTTTTAAATTTACCAAATGCTATAAAATTCTGATTTTTAAAATTCTGTTTGTTATAAAATAATTCTAATCCATTTGAAGTAAAAATATTTCCTCCGCTTGCTTTTAAGATACTATGACCTGCAGCTGTATCCCATTCCATTGTAGGAATACTTCTAGGATAAATATTATATTTGCCTTCAGCCATATAACAAAATTTTAAACTTGAGCCTATATCTTCAACTTTTATTGGCTTAATTGTATCAAGCCATTTTTTTAAACCTGATTTATAGTTTGTAGAACTACAGATCATATTTAATTTGCTTAAATCTATATATTTTGGCTTAAGTTCTTTTGAGTCATTAATTTCAAATGATTTTGATATTTTATACGCTTTATTATTGTAATTATACCATGTGGATGATGTAGTTGGTTGAGTTATTATACCAAATACTGGTTCATTATTAAAAACTAATCCAAAATTTATTGTAAAAAAACCGCTTTTATTGATAAACTCTTTTGTACCGTCAATTGGATCAATAAGCCAAAATCTTTTATTTTTATTTTTTATTCTATCTGAATAATTTTCTTCTGAAATAATTAGATCATTAGGAAATAATTTTTTAAGTTTTATAGAAGCTAATTTACTAATTTCTAAATCTGCATTAGTGACTGGGGAATAATCTTCTTTAATTCTGACGTTTAAATTTTTATCATAAAAATGTTTAAGTGCTATTTCATTACATTCTCTAACTATATCAATAATCTTTTTTATTTCATTATAACTAATCATTATTTATTGCTTACTATAATAATGCCATAACAATAGAGCTGCTGATCCTCTAAAGGGCATCCATTTTTTTGCTAAAATATTAACATCGTTTTCAGTTGGCCTTCTATCAAGTTTATTTAATTTTTTAATTGCTTCTTGTATAGCTAAATCTCCTCCTGGCCATGCATCACAATCTTCTAATACAAATAATTGATAATTGTTAATTGTCCATTTTCCAATGCCCTTTATCTTAATAAGAGAATTATAAACAAATTCTGAGGAAGAATTTTCAAATTCGATTAGATTAATTTCATTTTGATCAATTTTTTTTGCTAAATTTTTTAAATATTGTATTTTTCTAAATGATAATCCAAAATTTTTTAAAAATAAATCATCGTATTTTAAAAATTTTATATGTGTTGAGATCTTATTTTTTAAGAGTCTTTCAAATATACTATCTGCAGCTTTTCTTGATATTTGCTGGCCAATAATTATTTTCATCAATGATTTAAAATTGTTTTCTTCTTTTCTACAATTTGGCAAACCATATTTACTTATAATGTATTTATAATTATTATCTAATTTACTCAGTGTTTGAAAACTGTTTAATATTTGATCTGACCAATGATTATTCATATTAAATTTATTAAATTATTTATACTATAGTAAAAAATTATGCTTTGGGATTTAAATATAAGATTATTTCATATTTTATTAATTTTAATAATTTGTATATCGATTATATCAGCTAAAATGGGGTTTTTTTATATACATGAAGTTTCAGGAGTAACGTTATTATGTATTGTTACGTTTCGAATATATTGGGGGTTTTTTGGTTCATATTTTGCTAAATTCAAAAATTTTAATTTAAATTATGAATCTATAAAAAAATTTCTGAAAACTAAAGATTTTAAATATTTTGGTCATAATCCTCTTGGATCTATTTCAATAATATCTTTGTTAATTTTAACTATTGTAATTTCAGTTAGTGGATTATTTTCTTCAGATGACATAATTTATGATGGTCCATTAGTATTCCTTGCTCCGGGTTTTTCATCCATTTTTACAAAAATACATAACTTATCTCATTATTTATTATACTTTCAAATATTTATTCATTTATGCGCTGTATTTTTTTATCAATTTTATAAAAAAAAGTTAATTATCCAACAAATGATAGATGGGAAATCTAGAGATCAAAACTTTAAGAATATAGATTTCTCACCTAGAAAAATGAAATTTGGTTTTTTTATATTAATTCTATGTTCTTTTAGCCCTCTAATTCTATATTTATTAACCTATGTCAGGAGTTAAATTAACGCCTTCAATGCCATGTATTGCTGCTATTTCATCATTGTCTGAGGAATCACCTGATATTCCCAAAGATCCAATGATTTCTTTATTATTATTCCTTATCAATACACCACCAGGAACAGGGACTAAATTTCCATCTGCCATTGTATTAATTGCATCTATGAAGTACGCTTGTTGTTCAGCTCTATTAAATAAAGCTCTTGATCCCATACTCATTTGAAATGCTCCATTTGCTTTCCCATAGGCAATTCCAAATCTTAAAGGGCTAGTTCCATCTTCTGCTAAACAAGCTTTAACAGCACCTCGGTTATCAAGTATAACAATCATCAAAGGGTTTAATTTCAATTCTCTACCTTTTTCAATTGATTTTTCAATTATTTTTTGTGCAGTTTTTATATCTATGTTATTCATCTTAACTCCTAAACCATTTATGTTATTAGATAAAATTGGGTGAAACATTATGCCATTAAGTCAAAATTTACAAAATTATCTAAATTCTATTAACTCTAAAACAGATTTTTATATTGTTACAACTTTTTATAAATTTTTAGAATTAAAATATTATAAAGAATTTAAAATTACGTTTGATAATTTCCTGATTAAAACAGATATTAAAGGAACAATTTTGCTTGCTAAAGAGGGAATTAATGGAACTATATCTAGTTCAAAACATGATTTAAAAAGATTTTTTTTATTTCTTGAAAAATTTAAAGAATTTAATGAAATTTGCCCTAAATATTCTTGTGCTGATAAAAATCCATTTTTAAGAATGAAAGTAAGATTAAAAAAAGAGATAGTAACGATTGGGATACCTGAAGTTAATACAAGTGAAAATGTTGGCGAGTATTTAGATGTAGATAATTGGAATAAATTAGTAAATCATAGTGAATCTATAATAATTGATACTAGAAATCATTATGAAGTATCAATTGGTACTTTTAAAAATAGTATTAATCCTAAAATCAATTCCTTTAGAGAATTTCCTAGGTGGGTAAAAAAAAATTTGATTGATAAAGAAGTTTCTAAAACCTCTAAGATCGGAATGTTTTGTACTGGTGGAATAAGATGTGAAAAATCAACTTCTTATTTAAAACAACTTGGCTTTAAAAATGTTTTTCATTTGGAGGGTGGTATTTTGAAATATTTAGAGAACGTAAAATCTGACGAAAATGAATGGAATGGTGAATGTTTTGTTTTTGATTACAGAGTCTCTATTAATAATAATTTACAAAAAGGTCAATATGATATGTGTTATGCCTGCAGAATGCCTTTAAATGAAGAGGATAAAAAAAAATCATTTTATTTAAAAGGCCAGAGTTGTCACAATTGTTACAATAAAACGACTACCAAACAAAAAAAAAGATTTAGTGAAAGAGAAAAGCAAATGAAGTTATCAAGAACAAGAAATTCAAAACATTTAGGACCAAATGATTAATTTTTTCATTTAATAAATCCACCTACAGATAGTTCATTTATATTTAGATTATTAAAATTAACATCAGATAGAATTCGCCACAAAATCCAATCAAACCCGTTTTCTTTTGGTGATTTAGCACAACTAGGCATGCCTATAATATAAATTTTTTTATTAATGGATTTAAATTCTGATAATAATAACAAATTACCTGGTTCTACAGGTATGCCAAATCTTATTATTTTTGCACCACTCATAGATATTGCATTAGGTATGATATCTTTAGTGTGAGTTATTGCATGAGGACCAATTATTAAAATAAGGTCATCTTCATTTTTAATACATAATTTTATTTTATCACATAACTTTTCTTTTTCATGAACTGTTATTATCTCATTAAGCGAATTAATTCCACATGATGCAATTCTTTTTTCAGTAACAAACTTTGCCTTTTTTAAAACTTTCTCATTTTTTTTAATCTGATAAGTCTGAATTAGTGAAACACTTTTTTTTTGAAATGGCACAACTTTAAAGGCATCATTTACTTTTTTGTTAGTGATTGTCAAAAGTTCATTCTCAATTGAATAGGGTATTACTTTTACTGTAATTAATTCTTGATTTTTAACTACTTTTGAAAATGGTCTTATTGCACTAATTGCTATTTTTGAATTACTATTTAAATCAATTAAATCATTTGAATTATAAATGAATAACCCAGGTTTAGTCGCATGAATATTGCTTCTTCCAGTATTGAGATTATTATAATTAAGGTTATTTTTCTTTTTTTTACAAAAATTTTTAGCAATTAATTTAGCAGCTTTGTTTTCCTCAATATCATTATTTTCTAAGAAAAACCCATTAATTTTGTCATAGCCATTCTCTATTAAAATTTTTTTAATCTTAATATTAATTTTTGTACCTTTTGAAATTTTAAATTTTTTACCCTCATTATTTACTAGAATTGTTCCCGCAATTATTAATCCAAGGCAATCTTTTATTAGAACAGTTTTAAATTTCATTTTACTATTATAAATTGTATATTGTTATTAATATATATGATAATTTACTTGACGTAAATCTTAGTTAGATATATCAACCATATATAAATATGGGGCTGTAGCTCAGTTGGGAGAGCGGGTGCTTTGCAAGCATCAGGTCGTCGGTTCGATCCCGTCCAGCTCCACCATTATATAGTTTATTAGTAGAGAGAAATTATGGCTGTTCCTAAAAGTAAAATCACAAAATCAAAACGTGGTATGAGAAGATCACATGATGCAATTAACAATGATGCATTTGTTGAAAATAAAGATACTGGTGAATTACATAGACCACATCATATTGATTTGAAAACTGGCATGTATAATGGGAAGCAGATTTTAAAAGTTAAAACTAAAAATTAATTCAGTTAATTATAAAATCAAATAAAATTAGTTTCTATTGATACTTTTTTTAGGGAGATATTTGTGAGAGATAGAAAAAAAGTTGCTAAAAATCCATTGTTTAATATTGGTGATATTGTAAAGCATAGATTATATCCATTTAGAGGTGTTATAGTTGATGTTGATCCTGAATTTTC
>MDTB01066773.1_pt1 | contig 11536 bp, 12 predicted proteins | sample 811161 | NCBI WGS metagenome assembly MDTB01 (sample SAMN05326650, study PRJNA326480) | marine metagenome | isolation source: seawater | place: Mediterranean Sea | collected 2009
TAGAGTTGTTTATGATATTACATCTAAACCACCTAGCACAATTGAATTAGAATAATGAAGTCGAAGATTAAAAAGATTATTTTAAAAAAGAATAAATCAAAAATAGTAAGCTTAACTGCATACTCAAAAAGTATTGCTAAAATTTTAGATAAATATTGTGATATTATATTAGTGGGAGACTCTATGGCCAATGTTCTCTATGGTCATAAAAAAACTCATCAAATTAATTTGAGCAATATAATTCAGCATACTGTAAGTGTAAAAAAAGGTATTAATAAATCTCTTTTAGTCGTTGATATGCCTAAGGATAGCTACAAAAACCCAACTAAAGCTCTAAAAAATGCTAAATTAATTATGCAAAAAACAAAATGCGATGCCGTAAAATTAGAAGATTATAAAGATAACTTTAAAATAATTGAATTATTAGTTAAAAAAAAAATACCTGTGATGGGTCATTTAGGTTACACTCCACAATTTAAAAACAAATTCAAAATTGAAGGAAAAAATCTAAAAGAAATTAACAATTTACTTAAAAAAGCAAAACTAATAGAGAAAGCAGGAGCTTTTTCAATTGTATTGGAGTGTATCACCTCCAAAGCTGCTAAACAAATTACAAATAATATTGGTATACCAACAGTTGGTATAGGTTCATCTTTAAATTGCGATGGTCAGATTCTGGTCACAGATGATATGCTTGGATTGAGTGGTTTTTATCCCAAATTTGTTAAAAAATATACAAACCTCAATAGAACAATTGAAAAAGCTGTAAAAAAATATACTAGGGATGTTAAATTAAAAATATTTCCTACAAAGAAAAATTCTTTTAAATGAGTCAAGATATTGAAAATAAATTGGAGTTTAAAGAAAAATTATTTTTGTTTTATAGAAAAAATAAATTTAAAATCATTTCATTAATTATTTTAATTTTTGTAGTTTTTTTAACACTAATATTAATTAATGAAAATCAGAAAAAAAAAAAATGTTTTACAAGCTGAAAATTATATAAAGGCTGGAATTTATCTTTCAAATGGAAAAGAAAAACAAGCTCTAGAAATTTTTGAAGAAATTATCAAAAGTAAAAATAAATTTTATTCGATACTTGCATTAAATTCAATTTTGGAAAAAAATTTAGTGGAGGAAAAAGAAAAAATATTGAATTATTTTGAAACTTTGGAGACAATCAATTTTTCAGAAGATACTATAGATGTGATTTATTTTAAAAAAGCTTTATTTTATCTAAAAAACTCTAATTCGCAACAAGGCAATAATTTATTACAAAAATTAATTGATAAAAATTCAAATCAAAAAAGCTTAGCACAAGAAATAATTGATTAATAATTAAATGAAACATTATTATTTAATAATTTTTTTTTTATTTTTGCATGTTCATTTGATAACAAAACTGGAATATGGGAAGATGAAAATTCTATTAAAGAAATAAAAAAAAAAGATGATACCTTTAAGGGTTTTAAAAATTTAAACTCAAATAAAGAAGTTTTTAATGAAATTATTAATCCTAAAAAAAATTTTCAATTTTTTTCAGAACCTAAAATTTTAAACGAATGGAATGATGAATTTGACTACGAGAAAATTATCAATAATTTTAGTTTTAAAGAAAAAAACGTTAAAGTTTATAAAGGTAAAAAATTATCAAGAAGTCCTTTAAGTAAAAGTTTATTGTATAAAAATGGAAATATTTTTGCTAGCGATCAAAAAGGAAATTTAATAATTTACTCAGTTGAAAATAACTCAATTTTACAAAAATTTAATTTTTATAAAAAAAAATACAAATCTTTAAAAAAAATTATAAATATATTAATTGAGGGAAACACAATTTTTATATCTGACAATATAGGGTATATCTATGCTTATAATTATCTGGAAAAAAAAATTCTATGGGCCAAAAGAAACTCAGTGCCATTTAGATCTAACTTAAAAATTTTTAATAATTATTTGATATCAGCAGATCAAAATAACAATTTAATTTTTTTTAATAAAAAAAATGGAGAACAAATAAAAAAAATTCCAACTGAAAAAAGTAAATATAACGGAAAGTTTGTGAATTATGTTAATTACAAAAATGAAAATATTTACTTCTTAAATACTTTTGGGTCTTTGTATTCAATAAGTAAGGACTTAAATATTAATTGGTTTTTAAACTTAAATAAAGCCGTAGAAACTAATGCAAATAATATCTTTTATAGTAATAACGTATTAGTAAATAACAATGAGATATATGTTTTAACAAATGATCAATTTTACATCATCAATGGTGAAAATGGATTAATTTTATACAAAAATAATTTTTCTTCAAAATTGAGTCCGGTCATATATGAAAATTATATTTTTTTACTTAATGAAAATAATTTTTTAATTTTAATGGATCGAAAAAATAAAGAAATAATATATTCTTTAGACTTAAATAATAGATTAAAAGAAAATATTTTAAAAAAAAGATTTAAATTTGATCCTTTAAAATTTAAGATTGTAAATAACAATTTATTTATTTTTCTTAAAGATTCAAATTTGTTAAAATTGGAATTAAGCGGAAATTTGAAAGAAATTGTAGATATAAATTCAAAAATTAATTCAAATATTCTTTTTATCAACAATTCTATATTTTTTTTAAATAGTAGAAAAAAACTAATTATTTTAGATTAATTATTAGATTTTCCACTTAGAAGAGAAAGTTGTTTGAATTTTAAACCATTTAATTTATCCGCAGGTTCAATTGGATAATCTCCAGTGAAATAATGATCGCTAAATTGCGGATATGATTGATTTCTTTTTTCCCCTATCAGAGCATTATAAAGACCATTTAAACTTAAAAATTTAAGACTTGTAGCGTTAATGTGTTTGCACATTTCCGCATTATTTTTTTTATGTGCTAATAGCTCTTCTTTAGTGGGCATATCTACACCATAAAAATCAGGATACTTTATTTCTGGACAGGCAATTCTTACATGTACTTCTTTAGCACCACTTTCAAACAACATTTTTACAATCTTATGGCAAGTAGTGCCTCTTACCAATGAGTCATCTATTAATATAATAGATTTATTTTTTACTAATGTTTTTGTTGAACTTAGTTTTAATTTTACACCTAAACTTCTTATATTTTGAGTTGGTTCTATAAATGTCCTGCCAACGTAATGATTTCTTATTAATCCTAATTCAAATTTTTTTTTTGATTTTGCAGCATATCCCAGAGCTGCTGGGACTCCTGAATCGGGCACAGGAACAACAAGATCTGCATCTAAATCAGTCTCTTCAGCTAGATAAAATCCTAAACTTTTTCTGTACTCATAAGCACATTTTTTGTTAATTAAACTATCAGGCCTAGCAAAATAAATATACTCAAAGATACAAGGTCTTTGTTTTACTTTTGGAAAAGGTTTTACGGAAATCATTTTTTCTTCTTCAATAACTACTATTTCTCCATTTTCAACCTCTCTAATGAATTTTGCACCAATAATATCAAGCGCGCATGTTTCTGAAGCTAAAATAAAAGAATTTTTAAGTTTTCCAATAACTAAAGGTCTTATTCCAAATGAGTCTCTTACTCCAACTAATTTTTTATTAGTCATCATAACTAAAGAGTAACCACCTTGTATTTGAAACAATGCGTCTATTAATTTATCAATAAATTTTATTCTTTTTGATTTAGCAATTAACTGAACTATAGTTTCAGTATCGCTCGTAGTTCTAAAAATAGCTCCATCTTTTACAAGCATTTCTCTTAAAATAAGTGCGTTAGTTAAGTTTCCGTTATGTGCAAGTGCTAAACCACCCAGGTGCAAATCTGCAAAAAATGGTTGAATATTCCTCATAGAGGTTTCTCCTGTTGTAGAATATCTATTATGTCCAATAGCAAAACTACCAGGTAACTTCTTTAATACTTCTGTATCTGTAAAATGATCTCCTACTAAACCTTGTCTTTTTTCAGAATGATAACTGCTTCCATCATAAGAAACAATCCCGCAACCTTCTTGACCTCTGTGTTGAAGAGCATGTAAACCTAAAGCTACCATTGCAGATGCGTCTTCATGGTTAGATATACCAAAAACTCCACATTCCTCTCTTAGTTTGTCAGATTTAAATTTTTTCAATTTTCTCTTTTGTATCAATGAAATCTTCATTTGAGGGAAACTCCTCTATTAAAATTTCACTTCCTTTGTTTATTATATTAAATGAAAAAGCATCTTCAGCTGATATACCCCAATTTTGATAAGGATAAAACCAATTAGAAATAGAAAATAAACATATACAGACAATATATCCTTTGAAAAAACCAAATAATAAACCAAATATCCTATCTATTGAACCAACACCAGTCCAAGTAACTACTTTGCTAACGGTTTTTCCAATTAAAATAATTAAGAATAGTGTTAATGTAAAAATTATTAAACCCAACCCCACGTTATTTATAAACTTAGATTGAATATATTCACTCACTACAGGTTGTAATTTTGGAACCAAAATAATCGTAATTACAGTAGATAATACCCATTTCATAAATGAAATTAAGCTCAGGGAGAAACCTTTTAAAAAACATTGAATTACGTTGTAAATTAAAACAGTTGTAAAAAAAATATCAAAAAAATTAATGTTTTGGGTTAGGCTGTTTATTAAATCAGTCATTAATACTGATTTCTTATTTCTTGCCCAAAAGGTTTAAAAGTTAAGATTAATTTTGGCAATAAAGTTAAGACCGAAATCATTGCTAACAACATTGCTATTCCAGTAAAAATTCCAAAATAGATAGTAGGAATAAAATTAGAAAGTACTAAAATTGAAAAACCAAATATTATAGTAACAGATGTATTAAGAATAGCTATTCCAACAGTACTGTGACATCTATCTAAAGTAAGATTGTAATTATTAATTTTTTTGAACTCTTCTTTAAATCTATAAATATAATGAATGCTATTATCGACTGCAATTCCAATAGTGATAGCTGCAATTGTAATAGTCATCATATCTAAAGGAATATTTAGCATGCCAATTATACCAAGAATAAAGAAAGCTGCTATAAAATTTGGAACAACACCAATTAAAGAAATCGTTATGTTTCTAAATAAAATAAAAAACATTAAAAAAATTCCAAGAATTACTATTCCTAAAGTAAGAATTTGAGATTTAAACAAACTTTGTAATAAATTATTAAATAAAATTAGAACACCAGCTAATTTATATTCATCTTTATTTAAGCCTAATTTGGTATTTAATTCCAAATTTATTTTTTTAATTAAATCATTTCTTCTTAAGTTTTCTAAAGAGTCTTTAATTCTTAAGCTTATTCTTGCTTCATCTTTTTCAACAGATATATAGGGAGTTATAATCTCTTTTTTTATCTCTGTTGGTATTTTGCTGTATAACACTGCAATTTCTAAGCTTTGTAATTCTTTTTTATTTAAGTCTTCTGCAACTCTCAGAATAGATCCAAATGACAAAACTTTCCCAACCTCTGGTAATGAGCCTAAGTAATCATGAACTTTTAAAATTTTATCAACTTTATCTCTTGTGAACCAATACTTTGATTTGTCTTCTTTATTATCTTCATTTCCTTCTTCCCATTCATCAAATTCATCATCTTCACTATTTACTACTTGATCTACATTAGACGGAAATTTTAAAATGATATTTAAAGGGGTAGTACCACCTAATTCGTCATCAATTTTTTTCATTCCTTTATAAATTTCAGTTTCTTTGTCAAAATAATTTATAAAACTATTTTCGACTTCAAGTTTAAATATACCAATTATACTAAATAAAATTATTAAAATTGCAGAACTAAAAATTATTATTTTGCTGTTTTTTGTGAACGAACCTAAGGCAGAGGTAATCAATGATTTTTCCGTATCTTTAATTCCAATTTCATTTTCTGAGGAGAGTAAACTAATTAGAGAAGGCAAAAGTAAAAATGTGACTAAAAATGAAACCATTAAGCCTAAAGTCATCATCCATCCGAAATCTATTATTGGTTTTATCCCGCTAAAAACTAGAGAGAGAAATGCACAAATTGTTGTAAGGACAGTATAAAGAATTGGTAATACCATTTTTCTACTAGCCTGAAAGATTGCTTCGTTTTTTGTAAATTGAGGAAATTCTTTCTTTAATTGTAAAAATCTAACGGTTAAATGAATATTCATAGCCATATTTAAAATAAGCATCAAGGCAATAAAGTTAGAAGATATCACAGTTACTTTCCATCCTATTAAACCAAGCAAGCCAATCATTATTATTACTGAGGTTGCGCAACCTAATAATGGCATCATAACCCATTTCAAATTCTTAAAAATAAACCAAAGAGTCAAAACGATGAAAATAAATACTCCAATACCAAAAACTACAATGTCACTTTTAATATAACTCATCATATCGTCAGCAATCATCGGAATGCCTCCTAAATGTATTTTTGAATTTTCTCCATACTTGCTTATTACATCTCTAATTTCAGAAATATTTTGGTGATTTCTTACATTGTATAAATTTTTATAATCTTCATATTCTTTAATAAATTTTTTGTAATTAACTTTTTCCTCTTTTGTAAACCCAGTTTCAATTAACTGGTAATAATATTTATCTTTAACTTTTATGTATTCTTCTAATCTTTCATCTTTTTTTAAATAAACAACTATAGCTGATGTTTTACCATCTTCGCTGATTACATAATTTTTATAAATCGGACTGCTTAATATTTCTTTAAAACCTCTTTCCCTGTCAATTTCAGGATATGATAATGTTTTATAATTTTTTAATCTCTCCATTAATCCTTCATCAGTACTTTTAAGTAATGGTACATCAATTATAGTAATAACACTGTCTACCCATGAGAGCTTTTCAATTTTTGATTTAAGTAATTCGAGGTTAAGAATAGTCTCTTTTTCAGTAAAACTAGATACTGGAGAATAAGTTAAAACTAAAAAATCTTTTGATCCATAAGTTTCATTTATTTCTCTCAAATATCTTAGGTCAGGATCGCCATCTAATAATAATGCATCTGATGAAGCATCTAAATTAAAATTTTTAGAAAAGTAAATTGACCACGCAATTAAAGTTATTAAAAGAAGTATTGTGACTTTAGAGAAATCCGTTATTATTTTTTTATATATAATGCTAAACATTAAATTATTTCAGATATATAGTAATTTTATTGTTATAATAAAGTATTTAAGGCTAATTCTTAGATAAATCTTTAAATTTAGTATAAATTCCCTCAAATTCTACTTTCACTGTACCCGTGGGGCCATGTCTTTGTTTTCCAAGAATAATATCTGCTAAACCATTTACATCGTTCATTTTTGACTGCCATTCAGCATGTTCAATAGATCCTAGTTTGGGTTGTTTCCTTTCAAGGTAATATTCCTCTCTATAAACAAACATTACAACATCTGCGTCTTGCTCAATTGATCCGGATTCTCTCAAATCAGCTAATTGTGGTTGTTTATCATCTCTTTGTTCAACAGCTCTAGATAATTGAGAGAGAGCTAGCACAGGCACAGCAAGTTCTTTAGCAAGAGCTTTTAAACCTTGTGTGATATCTGAGATCTCTTGAACTCTGTTATCATTTTTACTTGAATTTGATCTCATTAATTGTATGTAATCTACTACTATCAAACTAAGACCAAACAACCTTTTTATTCTCCTTGCTCTATTGCTTAGTGTAGCTATCGTAATTGCTGGTGTTTCATCGATATAAAGTGGAAGATTATAAATATTTCTTGAAGTTTCAATATATCTATTTATTTCATTTTCTGTAACTTTACCTTTTCTAATATCATCGGATTTAATTCTAGCTTGTTCTGATAGAATTCGAGTTGAAAGCTGTTCAGAGGACATTTCTAAAGAAAAAAAAGCAACCGATGATTTTTCTTGTCTTTTTAAAATATCTTGGGTTGCATTATAAGCAATATTTGTTGCCAAGGCAGTTTTACCCATAGACGGTCTACCAGCTAAAATAACTAAATCTGATTTATGCAATCCTCCTAATTTAAGATCTAATTCTGTCAATCCGGTTGGTACACCAACGATACCTTGATCATTTTGCATTGCCAAAGTAGCCATTTCTATAGTTTGATCTAAAGCTTTATTAAATTTTAAAAATGACTGAGAGAAACTTCCTCTTTCAGCTAAATCAAACAATGACTTTTCGGTATTTTCAATAATATTTTCAGCGTTTTGTTCCTTAGAGTGCGCGTTTAAAGTATCAGAGTTTAATTGGTTAGAAATTAAAATAAGTTCTCTTCTAAGATACATCTCATGAATTATTTTAGCATAATCGTTAGCTTGTTTTGCAGAACCTGAAAATCTTGTTAGCTTAACTAAATATTCCGTTCCACCTACTTCGTTAAGTATATTTTCTTTTTCAAAAAAGTTTTTTAGCGTAATAGGGTTAGCTATCATACCTTTATTATTTAGGTTTTGAATTACTTCAAAAATTTTCATGTGTGATGGATCATAAAAAATTTGAGAATTTACAAAATTAGAGACTTCATCAAGAATATCATTATTAACCAAAATTGATCCTAATAAAGCTTGTTCTGCTTCTAAATTTGCTGGTTGTCTATTTTCAGTTTTTTTTGATAATGATGACTTTATTTCACTCATGCTAATATAGTATGAAAAATTTAAATTGATTAAAGAAAAAACTTACGCACTATTTTTATAGCACTGTGGATAATAGTTATTTATATTTTATTTGGCTTTTATTTTTTCAATTTTAATTAAAATATTAGCTTTTACTTCTGAGTGAAAATTTATTGATACCTTATAATCACCGATTCTATTTAAGTTATCTTTAAGAATAATTTGGGATGGTGTAACCTCAGCATTAGATTCGTCTTTGATAATATTTGCTATTTCTTTAGGTTTTATAGAGCCATAAAGTTCACCATTTTCTTTGCTTTCCTTATTAAATTTAAAAATTTTATTATCAATTAACTTAGCGATTTCTTTAAATTTATTTTTTATTTCAGCATTTTTTTTGTTAAGCTCAACTTTTTTCTGATTAACTAAATTTTCATTTTCTTTGCTATACCTAAGAGCTTTACCTTGTTTCAAAAGAAAGTTTCTGCCATAACCGTTTTTTACTGTAACTCTTTCCCCAATGTTGCCGAGGTTTATTATATTTTCTAATAAAATAATCTCCATTATATCAATCCTAATATTTTTGCTCTTTTAATTTCCTTTTTAAGCTTTCTCTGTTTGCCCATTGAGACCGAAGTGATTTTAGATGAAACTATCTTACCATTTTCTGAAACGTATTTTTTAAGTAATGTAATATTTTTATAATCAATTATGGGTGCATTTTTGTTTGATAATGGACAATTTCTACCAAGTTTATTGTCATTTTTTTGGAAAAGACTAAGTTTATTTAAAGAACTAGCTCCTCTTTTTTCTATGTTTTTTATTATTCCTTTTCATTATTTAATTTCTATCAAAAAATTTTTTTTCTAAATCAAGTTTTTTAAATTTTACTAACAAATGTCTAATAATTCGCCTGTCAATTATTATTTTTTTTTTAATTTCATTTAGCGTTGAAGAGCTCCCTTCAAACTTATAATGAATAAAAAAACCTTTTTTATATTTTTTGATTTTTGTTGCTAAGTTAAGTAATCCCCATTCTTCAATTTTTAACACTTTTCCTGAAGCGTCCGTTATAGCTTTGCTATATCTTTCTTTTAATTCTTTTAATTCTTTCTCTGCTAAATCCTGTCTAGCTACAATTGTATTTTCGTAAAAACTCATAAAATTAATGTCTACTATTTAGTTAATATTTGTAAAATGTGGGTTATACTATAATAATTATATATATCAATACTTAATTGTTTATTATTAAAATTAGATTTTATGGGTGCTTTGTTATTTCCAGGTCAAGGATCACAAGTTGTAGGAATGGGATCTGAATTTTTCAGTAATTTTAAAACTGTAAAAAATATTTTTGAGAGGGCAGACACCAAATTAAGGTACCCAATATCTAAATTGATTTTAAACGGTCCTGAAGAAAGTCTGCAATTAACAGAAAATACTCAACCAGCTATTTTAACTGTCAGCTATTCAATTTTTAAAATTTTAAAAGAAGAGTTTGGTTTTAGTCTAGACAAAATAAAATATTTTGCTGGGCATTCTCTGGGAGAATATAGCGCATTAGTTTGTGGCGACGGAATATCTTTTGAGGACGCGTTATTTTTGTTAAATGAAAGAGGAAAAGCTATGCAAAATTCTGTTCCTATTGGGAGTGGGAGCATGATTGCAGTTTTGGGCTTAAAAATTGATGAGGTTAAAAATCTTTTAAAGTCTGAAAAAGGAGTCTGTGAAATTGCAAATGATAATGCTGAAGGTCAAGTTATATTAAGCGGGGAAAAAAATGCAGTAGATGAATTTAAAAACAAACTTAAAGAAAAAAAAATAAAAACTATACCCCTAAAGGTCAGCGCACCATTCCATTGTTCATTAATGAAACCTGCGGCTGATATCATGAGTGATAAGATTAATAAGACAAAGTTTGAAAAAATTAAGTTTAATATTGTTAGCAATGTAAATGCGAAAGCAACATGTGAACCAGAAGAAATTAAAAAACTATTAATTGAACAAATATATTCTACTGTAAAATGGAGAGAAAGTGTAATTAACATGTCAAATTCAGGTGTTAGTAATTTTATTGAAATTGGGCCAGGTAAAGTTTTAAGTGGAATGGTAAAAAGAACAGTTAAAAATTCAAAAACCTTTTCAATAAACACAATAGCTGATATTAAAAGTCTATCTAATGAATTTTGAGAATAAAAAAATTTTAGTGACAGGAGCCACAGGTGGGATAGGGAATAGCCTTATTAACAAATTTTATAATCTGGGTGGCAGCATTGTTGCTACAGGAACAAATGATGAAAAATTACAAAACTTATCAAAAAAATTTCCAAATTTATTGGTAGAAAAATTTAAATTAGAAGATCATTCTCAAATCGAAGAGTTCATTGAACAGGTTTATAAAAAATTAGGTGGTCTAGACATATTGATAAATAATGCAGGGATAACTTTAGACAATTTGTCTATAAGACTAACAGAGCAAAATTGGAAAAAAGTTTTAGATATTAATTTAACCTCATCTTTTTTGATGTGCAAATATGCAATAAAAAAGATGTTAAAAAAAAAATATGGTAAAATTGTAAATATTACCTCAATAGTTGGACATACGGGAAATTTAGGGCAAGCAAATTACGCAGCATCAAAAGCAGGAATAATCGCATTTTCAAAAAGCTTAGCTATAGAATATGCAAAAAAGAATATTTCAATTAATTGTGTATCGCCAGGCTTTATAAAAACTGAAATGACAGATCAAATAAACGAAGATTTTAAAAAAATACTTTTAAGCAAAATTCCATCAGGAGAACTTGGTACTGGAGAAGATGTTTCTAATTGTGCAGCCTTTTTAGCATCAGATATGGCTAGTTATATTAATGGAGAAACTTTACATGTTAATGGTGGAATGTATATGGCTTGACAATTCTATTTAATAATCTAATAAGAATTATAATCA
>MDTB01087222.1_pt1 | contig 11535 bp, 12 predicted proteins | sample 811161 | NCBI WGS metagenome assembly MDTB01 (sample SAMN05326650, study PRJNA326480) | marine metagenome | isolation source: seawater | place: Mediterranean Sea | collected 2009
CCGCGGCTATCGAGACCAATGTCAGCAGAGTTCGGAAGGGCGTTGCGTTCATTCTCATCGGGTTGCTCTCTGTGGAATGTTTGCGTATAAAATCACGCAGTTTCGCGGAAGTTTTTGCAATGCGGTATAACGAGCGCAATGTAACTATTACCCCCTGATCTGTCAAGAAATTCAAGGAAAACGCATGGTTATCAGGATATATCACAACCCCCGTTGTTCAAAATCCCGAGCGACACTTGCCTTACTTGTAGAACGTGGGATCGAGCCTGAAATAATCGATTATCTCAACAACCCCCCAAATGCAATGATGCTGAAACAGATTCAGGCAGCACTGGATTGTCCAGTGATGGATATGGTTCGGACAAAAGAAGCCCCTTTTAAAGAAAACGATCTTGAATCTGCCACTGAGAACGAGCTCATTGACGCCATCGCGCAGTTCCCGATCCTCCTGGAACGGCCTATTGTGGTCAACGGGAGTCGTGCCGCTATCGGCCGACCACCTGAAAACGTCCTCGAGATTCTGTAACCGTTCACATCAGCGGACCCGTCCCAATGACCGAGTTATTAGTGCTGTACTACAGCCGTTATGGCGCAGTTGAGGCCATGGCCCGTCTTATCTGCCAGGGAGTTGAGAGCGTACCAGACTGCGCTGCACGCCTGAGAACCGTCCCGCCCATCTCAGCAACGCCCGAAAGTACCGCGCCCATCATCCCGTCTGAAGGGCCCCCATACGTTGAACAAAAAGACCTTGCAGAATGCGATGGGCTTGCCCTGGGAAGTCCCACCCGATTTGGCCAGATGGCAGCGCCCCTAGCCTACTTCCTTCAGCAAACAGGATCTGACTGGCTTGCCGGTACGCTGGCTGGTAAACCGGCTGGTGTCTTCACCTCTTCCTCGACTCAGCATGGCGGACAAGAATCCACATTGCTCTCGATGATGCTTCCGTTGATGCACCATGGGATGCTGATCTGTGGCCTACCGTTCACTGAGGCAGCGCTGAATCGAACTAAAACCGGAGGCACACCCTACGGTGCGAGTCATGTCGCCGGCAGTGCCAATGACAGACCAGTCAGTCCGGATGAAGCGATCTTGTGCCGCGCCCTCGGCGCGCGGCTCGCCACTACTGTGCAGGTTCTGAAGACGGGCTAACTCTTCAATAGCCGTCCAGCGAGTTCCCGGACGAAAGGAACCGTTAATCGGCGCTGGTGTGAAAAGGCCTCGTCATCAATCTGGTCCAATAGCGCAAACAAGGTCGAGGGATCCCGGCGAACCCGGCGCAAGAGATAAGCAATCACGGCATCGGGCAACTCCAGTCCCCGGCGTCGCGCCCGCAACTGCATCGCTTCCGGCAACTGTTCTTCATTCAGAGGCTTAACCCGCCAGACACCCCCTGACGCAAGACGGGTCGCAAGATCTGCAAGGCCAAATCCCGCCTGCGAAGGTGGATAACTTGCCGCAACCAACAGGCTGCCGCCTGACGGAATCAAGCGTTCGTAGAGACCAAGCAAAGCCTCCTCCCAAAGCTGATCACCATTCACCGAGTCGATATCGTCCAGACAGGTGATTCCAGGGCCTTCCAGATCTGTGATCATTTCCGGACGGACCCCTTCGAGCGCCAAAGACATGTAAGCAGGCGCATCAGGTGACTGCAAATGCGCTCTGCAGCAAGCCTGCAGTAGATGAGACTTGCCAGCCCCTCTTGGTCCATGCAGATAAATCACCTGCACATCGCGGTTGTCTGCAGGGTGTTGCAACAGACTGATGATCTGCTGGTTATCACCGATGAGAAAGTTCTCAAACGATGCCTGATCCTTTAGACGCAGCGGCAGCCGAATCTGATTAGCCCCAGACAATGCTCAGCCTCTCATTGGGACGGTTCAGAAGCATCAGTCGGTCGGATGAACCAGAAATACACGTAATGAAATGCACTTGCGAGTGTCGTCGCGACAACCAGCCACAGTACCGCCTCGGTCAACAGGGAGAAAGAAAGAAAATCCAGCCGCTCGACCATGATCAGCACTACTAGCGAAATCTGCAAAAAGGTATTCAACTTGCTTACCGGGCTCGGCCGCATGTGCACATCACCGTGAACCCATTGCAGCACCAGAACACCGCCAATAATCCCAAGGTCGCGAAATCCGATCAGCAGCAACAACCAGAACGGGATATCATCCGCCAGGGCCAACATAACGTAAGTGCTGACGATAAGCATCTTGTCTGCGAGCGGATCGAGGATCGAGCCCAACCGGGTCACCGCATCGAACCGTTTTGCAATCCAGCCATCCAGGCCATCGGTGATCCCGGCAATCAAGAAGACCGCCAGGGCCGCGCCATAGCGCCCGCTGTGCAAAAAGAGGATGAGGACAGGTACCGCGCCAATCCGCAGAAGCGTCAACATATTGGGAAGCTGATGAAGCAGCGGCATGCGGGACATAAAACGGAATCCAGGCTCAGTCTAGGTTAAAACCTGGGGGACACAATAATTCAGCCCCCTCTCGCGGCCGCACATAAGATACCATAACTGTCTGACTCACTCTTTGTATTTTCCTGTGCCTTCCTCAATCGATCCCCCTCTCAGTTACCGTGACGCAGGTGTCAATATCGACGCTGGGGATGATCTGGTGGAGCGTATCAAGCCTCTGGTGGCGCGAACCCAACGACCCGAATGCCTGGGCACTATCGGCGGCTTTGGCGGACTCTTCGAACTGCCCGTCGGACAGTACCAGCAACCAGTGCTGGTCTCGGGGACAGACGGTGTCGGCACCAAACTCAAACTGGCCATCGCGCTCGATCGCCACGAAACGATAGGCATCGATCTTGTCGCAATGTGTGTAAACGATGTTCTCGTGGTGGGTGCCGAGCCGCTCTATTTTCTCGACTATTTCGCCACTGCTGCACTTTCACCTACACAGGCAGAGTCGGTGATCTCAGGAATTGCAACAGGATGCGAGATGGCCGGCGCTGCGCTGATCGGAGGAGAAACTGCCGAGATGCCAGGAATGTATGCGGCGGGCGACTATGATCTGGCCGGGTTCTGCGTGGGGATCGTTGAGAAGGAGAAAATCATCGACGGCCAGCAGATTCGCACCGGGGACCATATTCTCGGCCTGGCATCCAGCGGACTGCATTCCAACGGGTATTCGCTCGGTCGGGCCATCGTCGATCGGAGTGGCGCTTCGCTGAACACCCCTATCGCGGGTACTACGCTCGGAGAAATTCTGCTCGCACCCACTCGGATTTACGTTCGAAGTATTCTCAATCTTCTTCAAAAGTTTCCGGTGCGGGGAATCGCGCATATCACCGGGGGTGGATTGTCCGGCAATATTCCGCGTGTGCTGCCAGAAGGGCTTGAATGCCATATCGACCCAAAAGCCTGGTCCTGCCCCGAGATATTTGAATGGCTGCAATCCGAAGGCAGCGTCACCGATGCAGAAATGCGGCGCACGTTCAACTGCGGTATCGGCCTTATTATCATCGTGACCCCGGAGGATGCGCCGCAAGCGAAAAAGACGCTTGAAGAAAGTGGCGAGACGGTCTATCACATCGGGGAAGTGCAAACCGGTCGCTCAGGTGTCATCTTCGAGTAACGACGCCAAACCTTGCCGGATCGTGGTGTTGATCAGCGGCAACGGTAGCAACCTGCAGGCCATAATCGATCGCTGCGCCAACGGCAGTATTCGGGCTGAGGTGGTTGCTGTCATCAGCAATGTCGGATCGGCTTTTGGCTTGACCCGCGCACAGCAAGCTGGCATTACAACGCATTGTCTTGACCACTGTGATTTCGCCAACCGCTCCACCTTTGACGGGGCGCTCGCAGAATTGGTCGACGGGTTTCACCCAGATCTGGTGGTACTGGCCGGATTCATGCGCATCCTCAGCCCTTCATTCGTTGACCACTTTGTTGGGCGTCTGCTCAATATTCACCCCTCGCTATTGCCTTGCTACCCCGGACTCGATACCCACCAGCGGGCAATCACAGATGGCGCAAAGGAGCACGGCGCGAGTGTGCACTTCGTCACCCACGATCTTGATGCAGGGCCGGTGATTATTCGAGGCCGGGTAAACGTGCTGAAACACGACTCAGCACAGACACTGGCGGGACGTGTCCATGAAGTCGAGCATCAGATCTACCCTGAGGCCGTTGGATGGTTTGCATCAGGCCGACTCGCGCTTCAGGACGGTATCGCAATGCTGGACGGAAAACCCCTAACCCACTGATACAGTGGCTGCATCTCCAGATCAGTCCCGAAGGCGCGCCTGTACTGTGATCTCAACACTGGCGCCGCCAAAAAGCCGCGGTGACTCAGTTGTCGTACGGGCGGGAAATGCATCACCCTCAAAAAACGGTCGGTAGGACTCGTCCATCTCATCAAAATAATCCAGATTTGAAAGATGCACATCAACTCGAACGATATCACTGCAGTTCAGGCCGAGCTCGTTGAGCATTTTGGAAATGGTCTGCATGACCGCAGTGGTTTCCTCACCCGGGTTCCCGATGACTGCCTGACCCGCCGGAAAGTCGGCCGCGACCAAACCAGCGAGGTAGGCGTAACAGTCGTCGGTGACAACCTGGCTGAAGGGCGCGCCAGATATCGGCACCAGTTTGGACGGGTGTCTTCGAATCAATGTGATGTAGTAGGCTCTTGAAACTGGCTGAGACTATGAGCCACCAGCGGAATGAATCTCGAACGCAAGGTCATCCTCTTTTTCGTGGACGCGCACTGTGCCGCCCTGAGCCAGCTTACCAAAGAGGAGTTCATCAGCCAGTGCCCGATTGATGCGGTCACGGATAAGCCTCGCCATCGGCCGTGCGCCCATCAGCGCATCGTGACCATTTTTCGCAAGCCATTGCCGGGCGCCCTGATCAACCTCCAGGACAACGCGCTTGTCGGCCAACTGGGCCTCTAACTGAACAATAAACTTATCAACCACATGACCAATGGTGGCCTCATCCAAAGCGCCGAAGCGGATAACCGAATCCAGCCGGTTACGAAACTCAGGCGTAAACATCTTATTGATTATTTCGGTATCGTCGGCGCTGTGATCCTGATTAACAAAGCCCACTGAACTGCGCGCCATTTGCATGGCACCCGCGTTGGTCGTCATCACAATGATCACATTGCGAAAGTCGGCTTTGCGTCCGTTGTTGTCGGTTAGGGTGCCGTAATCCATCACCTGGAGCAGCAGATTGAATACATCCGGGTGGGCCTTTTCGATTTCATCGAGGAGTAGAACCGAATGCGGATTACGGGTAATCGCTTCAGTCATCAGTCCCCCTTGATCAAAACCGACATAGCCAGGAGGTGCGCCGATTAACCGGGAGACGGTATGGCGCTCCATGTACTCAGACATATCGAAACGCACTAGTTCAATTCCGAGCGTAAGCGCCAGTTGCTGAGTAACCTCGGTTTTACCCACACCAGTGGGGCCGGAAAACAAGAAAGAAGAAATAGGTCGATCTGGATTACCCAACCCAGATCGTGCCAGTTTTATGGCGCTCACCAGCGCACTGATCGCGCTATCCTGCCCAAACACGACCCGCTGTAGATCGGCTTCAAGGGTACGCAACGCGTTTTTATCGTCAGCAGTGACGGTTTTCGGCGGTATCCGCGCCATCGTTGAGACCACCCGCTCAATGTCGGGGACTCCGACGGTTTTTTTGCGCTTGGACGCCGGCATTAGCCGGAATTGAGCACCGGCTTCGTCAATCACATCGATGGCCTTGTCGGGCAGGTGACGATCATTGATATAACGCGCCGAGAGTTCAGCAGCCGTCCGCAGCGATGGCGCCGTAAAGCGGACCGAATGATACTTTTCAAACTGGGTTTTAAGTCCACGCAGGATCTCAACAGTCTCTTCAACACTAGGCTCAGCGACGTCGATTTTCTGGAAGCGTCTTGAGAGGGCCCGGTCCTTTTCGAAAATCCCGCGGTATTCCTGGTAGGTGGTGGAACCGATACAGCGAATCTCCCCGGAGGCTAAAACCGGCTTCAGTAGATTGGAGGCGTCCATAGCACCGCCCGAGGCAGCGCCAGCACCAATTACCGTGTGAATCTCGTCGATAAAGAGCACAGCGCCTTCGGTCTCTTCAAGATCTGCCAGAACCGCTTTGAGTCGCTGCTCAAAATCGCCCCGGTACTTCGTACCGGCAAGCAGCGCCCCCATATCGAGCGCATAAATGGTGCTGCCAATGAGTGCTTCAGGAACTTCCCCTTCAACAATCTTTCTGGCAAGGCCCTCGGCGATAGCTGTTTTTCCGACCCCGGCCTCGCCCACATAGAGCGGATTATTCTTGCGTCTGCGACACAGAATCTGCATGGTGCGCGTCACTTCAAGGTCACGGCCAATCAGAGGATCAATTTTTCCAGCAATTGCCTGTTCATTGAGATTTACCGCAAACGCGGACAAGGCATTCTGAAAGTCCTCATCTGACAACTCCTCGTCCGTTTCATCCGGCGAGGGCAGTTCCCTTGGCGTCTCATCCCGGCTGATACCGTGGGAGACGTAGTTCACGATATCGAATCGAGAGACGCCGTGCTCATCGAGAAAATAGACAGCGTGCGAATCCTTCTCTGAAAAGATTGCAATCAGTATGTTCGTACCGGTGACCTCACGCTTGCCCGAGCTTTGCACATGCAGGATAGCGCGTTGAATAACGCGTTGGAAACCGACTGCTGGCTGGGGGTCCGTCTGGTCGCCCTCCTCGAGCATGGGCACATGCTCATCGAGAAACACCTGTAACTTTTCACGAAGTCCCGAGACTTCAGCACCACAGGCCTTGATGACTTTAGCGGCGGGCGGGTTATCCAGCAATGCTGTGAGCAGATGTTCGATCGTAATATACTGATGACGCGCATCGCGGGCGCTCTGGATCGCGCTATTAAGTGAGGTCTCTAGTTCGCTGGAAAGCATCTTTACTCAGGCTCCATCTTGCACTGTAGCGGGTGCTCATTCTCACGTGCGAGACTCAAGACTTCGCGCACCCGGGTTTCCGCCACCTCCGCTGTGAACACCCCGCATACCCCTGCGCCTTCCGTGTGGACCTTCAGCATGACCTGAACCGCCTGCTCATGAGGCAGCCGGAAAACACGTTGCAGCACCATCACCACGAATTCCATCGGGGTATAGTCATCATTGACCAGGAGTACGCGAAACATACGCGGCTTCTTAAGGCGCGGTTTGGCTTCTTCTACCGACGTGCCGGTGCCGGAAGTTCTCTGAATTTCCCTACGATCACTCATAACTGGACAACTACATTTTCTATTCAACTCGACTGAGGATTATATAAGGGCAGGACCCCCGGTTTATCAAGAGCCGATCAGGCGGCATTACGGACTTTTCGGGCAAAAAAAAGCCGGCGGTGGATAACCCTACCGCCGACCTGTTTTTCTCGAGATCCGGATGCTTAGCCGGTCGCGAACTGCTCCTCTTCCGTAGAGCCGCTCATGGCAGTGACAGAAGACGTTCCGCCCTGAATGACGGTAGTCACATCGTCGAAATACCCGGCACCCACTTCCGCTTGATGGCTCGCAAAGGTGTAGCCCCGATCGGCAGCTGCAAATTCTTGCTCCTGGACCATATCCACGTAAGCCGTCATTCCCTTGCGAACATACTCATGAGTGAGGTCAAACATGTGGTACCACATGTTGTGAATTCCTGCGAGGGTGATGAACTGGTACTTGTATCCCATCGCGCCAAGTTCACGCTGGAATTTAGCAATCGTTGCGTCGTCGAGATTCTTCTTCCAATTAAAGGACGGTGAACAGTTGTAAGCCAACAATTGCTCTGGGTATTCCGTGCGGATCGCCTCGGCAAACCGGCGCGCTTCGTCAAGATCCGGCACAGCAGTTTCACACCAGATGAGATCTGCATACGGTGCGTAGGCCAAGCCCCTGGCAATCGCCTGGTCGAGCCCTGCCCGAGTAACATAAAAGCCTTCGTTGGTCCGCTCACCAGTAACAAATTCACGGTCACGCTCGTCCACATCGGATGTCAAAAGTGCCGCTGCATTGGCATCGGTGCGGGCCAGCAGTACCGTCGGGACACCACAAACATCCGCCGCAAGACGCGCTGCAGACAGTTTCTGAACGGCTTCCTGGGTCGGTACCAGAACCTTGCCCCCCATGTGCCCACATTTCTTTACTGAAGCGAGCTGATCCTCAAAGTGCACGCCCCCGGCGCCTGCCTCAATCATGGCCTTCATTAACTCAAAAGCATTCAGGACGCCCCCAAAACCGGCCTCGGCATCGGCAACAATCGGTACAAAGTAGTCGATATCATCCTTTCCGGAGGCATGCTGGATTTCGTCCGCACGCTTGAAGGCGTTATTGATCCGTCGCACCACCGCCGGCACAGAATTCACTGGGTAAAGAGACTGATCGGGGTACATGGCATCAGCGATATTGGCATCCGCTGCCACCTGCCAACCCGACAGATAGATCGCCTTAACACCTGCCTTCACCTGCTGTACTGCCTGACCGCCCGTCAACGCGCCGAGGGTCGGCAGGTAATCGTCAGTGTTCAATCGTCGCCAGAGTTTCTCAGCCGCTAACCGTGCAAGGCTGTGCTCAATGTGCACCGAACCACGAAGTCGCAGCACATCGGCTGCTGAATAATCTCGCTGTGCACCCTGCCAACGAGGGTTATCCGTCCATTCTGACTCCAGGGCCTGCCGCGCCTGTGTTTGATCAATCATCATTTACCTCTGCTAATGCCATGTTGTTTAGAACCTTTCTCTTTTCGGCTTCAAGGCCTCGCGTTTTGCTTTTATTTTCTTTTAAATTCAGCAAGGAACACTAACTGGCCTGACCAAGTTTGCAGTTTCGGGTCTGACCGAGTATTTATCAATATAATTATTTCAATATTTAGTATTATCTGAGCAAATCATAGGATTAATGAAGCCTCGATGAGCGCACCGCCTTATTACAAGCAAAACCGCCTCAAACAATTAAGGGCTTTTTGCTATGCCGCGCGTCTGGGCAGTATTTCCCGGGCGGCGGAGCAGCTCTTTCTCAGTCAACCCTCGGTATCACTCCAGGTTCAGGCACTGGAGCGCGAACTGGGGGTAGAACTCTTTGAACGGCGTGGACCCAGTATCCGCTTGACCGCTCAGGGCGAATCCCTACTGGAACTGGCCCAACCCCTGGTCCAGGGTATTGATGGCATCGCGGAATCCTTCGCCAGTGAACTGGGGGATCTCAACAGCGGAGAGATCAATATCGCTGCCGGGGAGTCCACCATTCTTTATCTCCTGCCAGAGGTGATCAAACGCTTCGCCGAGTCCTACCCCGGCGTGCGCCTGAAACTGCACAACGTGACCGGCCGCGATGGCATGGCTATGCTGCGTGCGGACCAGGCCGACTTTGCTGTGGGATCGATGCTCGAAGTACCAGAGGACATCGACTACCGGCCCATCTTCGAATTCAAGACCATGCTGATCACGCCGCTGGGGCATCCCCTTTCAGGAAAGCGGGCCGCCAATATTAAACTTCAGGATATTGAGCCCCACGGCCTTATCCTACCGCCCCGCCATCTGGCGACCTGGCGGTTGGTGGAGATGATCTTTGGCCAACACAAGGTCAACTACACGGTCACCCTCGAGGCAGGCGGCTGGGAAGTAATCAAAAAATATGTGGAGCTGGGCCTTGGAATCTCCATTGTGACGGCGATCTGTTTAAAAGGTGATGAAAAAATTTCACGGATACCGCTCGATCGTTTTTTTCCCAACCGAAGTTATGGCGTCGTAATGCGAAAACGAAAATACCTGTCCCCACCTGCACGCCAGTTTCTCGAAATGATGGCGCCCGACTTTTCTGGTCAGCTAGAAAAATCAGTCGGTGAGTAAGTCGCGGGCAAAGTCTCCAGTCATTTACCCAACGTCCAGTCGCCCAAACGCTTTGATTTATAATTTAACCTTGATCCGGTAGTTCATCTCTCCTTCATGTTGATTCGTAAGATTTTGCTACAGAAGTCATTATTGCCTTTGGGGCTTGTTGTTGCCTTAAGTTTTATTCAGGCGGTTGAAGCGCGAGTACAGAACATTGCTATCTGCTATAACTTCAGCTGCAAGACCCTTCAGCAGGTGGCGTTGTCCGCCGAGGAGTGGCGCAGTGTTATCGGCTGGTTCTACCCGGCAGCGCACACCGCTGCCGAAGAAAGGGAGCAGCTCCGCCAGGCCATTGGCTGGATGGAGGTCGTCGTGGGGCGACACACACCCACTCACCGTGACAAAGGGCTCAACCTTGAGAAAAATCCTGAATTTCCAGGCCAGCTTGACTGTATAGACGAGTCACTCAACATCACCAGCTACATGCAGTTGTTCCAGGAACAGGGTCACCTGCGTCGGCACCGAGTTGTGGACCGGGCCTACCGAAAGGCTGGCTTTGATGCACACTGGGCTGGACAGATCGAGCAAATCGACACGGGTGAACGCTTTGTCATTGACAGTTGGTTTCAGGATAATGGCATGCTGCCGTACCTCTCCCCCAGCACCGAATGGTTTGACATCACCAATCTTCAGATTCTGATCTTCGAGATTCAGGACTGAAGCCACACTTGGCCAAAAGAGGCCGACCCTCATGACGCTGCGCAAACAAAAAGTCGTCGTGGGTATCTCTGGGGGCGTAGATTCCGCGATTGCTGCTGCCCGCCTCAAGGCACAAGGCTGGGATGTGACGGCCCTTTTTATGAAAAACTGGGAAGAAGACGATGATGCTGAGTACTGTGCAGCCAGGGAAGACCTTGCGATGGCGCAGCAGGTGGCCGAGGCGCTCGACATTCCGCTTCTTACAGTCAATTTTGCTCATGAGTACTGGGAGCGGGTCTTTGCCATCTTTTTACGCGAATACGAGGCCGGTCGAACCCCAAACCCTGATGTCCTCTGTAACCGTGAAATCAAATTCAAAGAATTTCTTTCCTATGCGCATCACCTAGGAAGCAATTACATTGCCACTGGTCACTATGCCCGAGTCGAGAAGGTGGGCGGCACTTTTCGGTTGCTAAAGGCACATGACCACAGCAAGGATCAGTCTTACTTTCTGCATACATTGGACCAGAGAGCGCTTTCCCCCACGCTGTTTCCTTTAGGTGAGGCGCAGAAAAAAGATATCCGGGCCGAGGCGAACGCGTTAGGTCTTCCCAATGCCGACCGTAAAGACAGCACCGGGATCTGCTTTATTGGAGAGCGGCGCTTCGCGGACTTTTTAGCCCGGTACCTGCCCCCCAAGCCCGGCAGGATGTGCACCCCCGATGGAGAGCCCGTCGGTGAGCATCAGGGCTTATGGTTCTATACCCTCGGCCAGCGCCATGGTCTCGACATCGGCGGACCGGGTGAAGCCTGGTATGTCTGCGCAAAAGATATTGAGACCAATGTGCTAACCGTCGTCCAGGGGCATGATCATCCGGATCTCATGCGGCAGTCAGCCGTGGTTGAAGAGATGCATTGGGTGGGCAATCTCCCTGAGACCCTGCCCTTGCAGTGCTGTGCCAAAACCCGATATCGACAGGAAGATCAGAACTGTCTCGTACGCGGACGAG
>MDTB01094505.1_pt1 | contig 11535 bp, 9 predicted proteins | sample 811161 | NCBI WGS metagenome assembly MDTB01 (sample SAMN05326650, study PRJNA326480) | marine metagenome | isolation source: seawater | place: Mediterranean Sea | collected 2009
ACGGAGTCAAACGCATCAGCGGCTTCCATGATGGCCTCGCCTGCGAAAGGAGGAGGCACGTAGATGACCGTCGCATCGGCGTTGGTCGCTTCGATGGCTTCGAACATTGAATTCCAAACTGGAAAATCACGGCCTTGCAATTCGACGGTTTGGCCGCCTTTCCCGGGTGTGCAACCACCAACGATGTTGGTGCCGTACTCAACCATCTTGTCAGCATGAAACATGCCTTGCTTTCCTGTTATGCCCTGCACGAGCACCTTGGCGTCTTCTTCAATCCAAATTGCCATCACTGACCACCTCCAATGAGTTTCACAATCTTCTGTGCGCCCTCAGCAAGGTCATCAGCAGGGTGAATGTTCAGGGTTGAAGCAGCGAGGATGGCCTTGCCTTCGTCAACGTTGGTCCCAGCCAAACGGACGACGAGCGGAACATCCAGCGAAAGGGCTTCTGTGGCAGCGATGACGCCTCGTGCGATGATATCGCAACGCATGATGCCTCCGAAGATGTTGACGAGGATGCCCTTGACGTTGGGGTCCTCAAGAATGATGCTGAACGCTGTTTTGACTTGCTCTTCATTGGCTCCACCGCCAACATCGAGGAAATTGGCTGGCTCCCCGCCGTACAACTTGATGACGTCCATGGTGGCCATGGCCAATCCAGCACCGTTGACAAGGCAGCCGATGTTTCCATCGAGCTTCACGTACGAGAGACCAGTTTCCTTGGCACGGATTTCGACTTCTTCTTCTTCGGAGAGATCTCGGAGTTCATCCCAATTTTTGTGTCGGAATTCAGCGTTCTCATCAAAGGAGACTTTGGCATCCAGCGCGACGATGTTGTCGTCAGCCGTTCGAACGAGAGGGTTGATTTCAAGCATGGCGCAATCACTGGAGACAAACATGGTGTACATGGATGTCAAGGCCTTTGCAAAGGCCTTGTGGGCTGCACCAGCCAATCCAAGTGCGAGTCCGAGGTCCCGCTTTTGATACCCAAGAAGGCCAGCGTTTGGGTCGATGGTGATTTTGTGAATCTTTTCTGGCGTCGTTTCAGCCACGTGTTCAATGTCCATGCCACCCTCGGTTGAGGCCATGATGAGCACGGATTTGTTTTCCCGGTCAACCAAAATGGCAAGGTAGTATTCGTGAGCGATGTCGCAGCCGGATTCAACGTAGAGATTGCGCACAAGTTTTCCCTCGTCGCCGGTTTGAATGGTGACGAGGATGTTTCCAAGGATGTTGGTGGCGTAGGTTTCAACCTCTTCTCTGGAAAAGGCGATTTTAACACCACCTTCCATCACAAGGTCGCCCGAGTCAGGGGCGTAGAGGTTCCCCTTCCCTCGGCCGCCAGCATGGATCTGAGATTTGACAGCGACCACTTTTGAGCCCAATTGGTCGTAGGCGGAGAGTGCATCGCTCACGGTTGTGCAGTGGACGCCTTCAAGCACGGGAACACCGTGTTGTTTGAGCAATGATTTTCCTTGGTACTCATGGATGTTCATGGTGTTCTCCATTCGCTTGGAATGAAAGGCCGTCTTTCAATACTTTGGAGTCGCTGGTTGCGTGATGTTTTGATGGTGGTCTTGATAACATAGGCCTCGGAGGCGAAGGTAATGCAGGTCGTGGTCTTGGCAGGTGGCGTAGGTTCTCGGCTTCGGCCGTGGACCAACAGCGTCCCCAAACCCCTTCTCCCGGTCCTCGATCAAACACTCCTTGAGCACGTGGTTCGCTCCCTTCCAGTTGACATGGTTGACGAGGTCGTGGTCGCTGGAGGTTACAAAGTTGACCAAATCAAAGCCTACTTTGAGGCCGCTGATGCTCCGTTTGACCTTCGTATTGTTCCCGAAGATGAACCCCTCGGAACCGGTGGCGCTTTGGGTAATTGCCGTGATGTCGTCAGTGGAACGTTTGCATGCTTCAATGGAGACATCATCTCCTCGTTGGATGCATCGTCATTGTTGAACATGCATCGTACCAACGGTTCAGTTGGCACCCTCGGCTTGTGGGAGGTAGAAGATCCGAGACGTTTCGGAATCGTGGGCCTTGATGAGTCAAACAAGATTACGAAATTCAAAGAGAAACCTGCGCCTGAAGAGGTTTTTTCAAATCTCATCAACGCTGGTTCTTACATCTTTAACGACGATGTCTTTGATTGGATGCCCCACGGTAAGCACTCCATTGAGCGTGATGTCTTTCCAAAGTTGGCTGCCGAGGGGCTGTTGAGTGGCGTGCCATTCGATGGATATTTCATCGACGCAGGTACACCAGATGCATGGAATCAGGCTGTCAAGGCTTCCATCGTTCATGGGCGTTACACCTCGGGGCATGTTGCTGGCACCACCCCTTCGTGGTTTGCCAATGATGCGACCCAATCTCTGGTGTCTGTGGATTCTAAACTCGAACATTGCATGGTAGCGGATGGATGTTCGATCGGAGCCTCAAACGTCTCAATGTCAACCTTGTTGAAGGGGGCTAAAATCGGAGATGCAGCCACGTTGTCCTCTTGTCTGATTGGGCAAAAGGCCACGGTTGGCCATGGCTGTCAATTGTACGGTGTGATTGTTGACCATGATGTCAATGTCCCTGACGGGACGGTGCAAGAAGGCGGCTCTTGGCCTCCACAGGCATGAAATCTGCTAAATGCAAGTGGCGAAGTGCGTGACGCATGGACCGTCCAATGATCGTTGTCAATTTCAAAACCTATGCGACCGCCTCCGGAAGTGAAGCGGAGTCGCTTCTCGCTGCCATGGAAGCCCATTCCGATGGTCCGGCTACCATGGTAGCCGTTGCTTCAGCTTTTGATTTGGCCATCTTGGCCCAACAAGCAAAAGGGGTTGAGGTCTGGTCTCAACATCTCGACCCGGTTGGCCTTGGAGGATACACGGGTTGGCTTGAACCCCAGACCGCTCTTCACAGGGGAGCCAAAGGCTCAATCATCAACCACGCAGAACACAAAGTTGAACTTGACCATGTGCGCACACTTTTGGAAATGCTTCCCGATGGTTTTCCAGTGTGTGCTTGCGCCGCTGATGTTGAGGAAGCCAAGGCCTTGGCAAAGCTCAATCCGACCTACATCGCCGTTGAACCGCCTGAGTTGATTGGCGGGGACATCTCCGTTACGACTGCCGACCCTTCCATCGTGAGCGATACAGTGGCTGCAGTCAAAGCCGTCAACCCCAAGGTTCGGGTGTTGTGTGGTGCTGGTGTCAAGAGTGGGAAGGATGTGGCCAAAGCCCTTGAACTCGGTGCAGAAGGTGTTCTTCTGGCCAGTGGCGTTACCAAAGCAACGGACGTTCACGCCGTGTTGAGCGATTTGGTCGCTTCGCTTTGATTGAGCTCAAGCTGTTGACGGAGTTTGGCTTGGGCCAAACCGCCAACTGCTGGGCACTGCTTGCGGTGATGGCACCCTCGACAATGTTTGTTGTGAACGGCAAGGGGCAAGGTGCTGAGACTAGGGTCTGCCATTGCCCACCGTGAAAGCCAGGTCATCTCCTGAACATCGTGCTTCATGAGTCCGAGGGCTTGTTCCATCAACGGCGGCGTTATGTTGAGCGTGTGCTCTTGCCATCTGCTTCCCTTCCATTGAATCACTTTGAGACGGAAGGCGCTTATGTGGTCGGGTAATCCTTCACTTCTCAGAGCCCAAAGCACCGTGAGGAGATGTTCCAGTTGTTGGCTCATCAACCCGGTTCGTGGGCTACGGAACTGAATCCGAATCAAGGTCCAACGATGTTGGTGATAGACAGCAAGGTCAGGAGCAGCGTAGAATTCAATACCGTCAACTTCGGTTGAATCCAATCGGTCAAAGTAGGCCCATCGGCGTGGCTGTCCATCCACCAAGGGGCGCAGCCCCGTTGACTGTTCTAGCACCTGTATTTGCTTCAGGCTCTGCTTGATTTTTTGTTGGCGATACAGGAGAGGTGCTTCCATTTTGGCGGCAGATAATGCATCGTTGACCATGTGAGTAAACATGCGTTCTGTGTAGGCTTCCGACCAAATTTTCCGTTGGTACAAATCCTCGATTTTCCGACGCCATGTCGCTCGCATGGTTCTGGTCAGCAGTTCATCAAAGGTCCGTGGTTGGTGCTGCCGGCTAACCGTTCGGGATTTGGAGTGAGTCGAGGGCCGCCCATAGGTCAAGGCCCACGCACGTGGGCAGGCATTCATGAGGCGTGAGCTGGTTTGACTCCAGTGGTGTGAGGGCTTGTTCATGGCGTTGACCATTCAGGTCAACCCACATAACGCTCGTGGTCAAAGGACACCGAGTTCAAACACGGTGATGGTAGCGTTGATGGCCATCCAAAGGGCGATGGGCGTCAAGATCCATCCAACAAATTGTGCAAACACCTCGCCTCCGAATTTTCCAAACAAGCGGGAGAATGGGCCGCCCCATGATGAGACGATGCGGAGGAGAAGAACCACCAATCCACCACTCAGGGTGAACAGGAGGAGGAAAAAGATGGCCATCCCTATGCCGCTTCCACCTGCAAGAATGGTCGAGCCAACGGACTGAGTAAACAGGTTTGGGAACGCAAGCCAGCCAAACCATCCCATCCAGATGCCGAGGAGGACGTCTCGGTCCATGTCAACCGGGTCGCGCCAGTCTCGGAATGCCTTGGGGAAACTACGGTGCAAAAGGCGACCGAGCAAATCCGCTTCATACGGTGCTCCTCGACGAGCGGTGAAGAAACACATTTCGAGCATCCACACCATCATGGCGATGTCAAGAAGGAAACGAACCGTCATTCCTGCAGGGAGGACGGTGAGCAACAAAGCTGGGAGGTTGACCATCAAGATGCCAGCCCCTGCAGCGACGATGATCGAGCCCCAGAGCAAACCCGGAGGGAGCGGTTCTTCGGGTGGCGTCCATTCATTCCTCGGCAAGGCAAGGAGGAAAAGGAACAACCCAGGACCAAGGAGCAAACCGAAGTAGGAACCGAACGAATTGGGTCCACCGCTGGTGATGGCGTCCACGGCCTCAACGATATCGAGCATGGCGGCAGAGGAGGATTGGGAGAAGGTGACGTGCATGCCAGGGTCGAGGACGATCACACCATCCGACGCCCCTGTCGGTAGGCTCTTGGCGAAGGCTTTGTTCTCATCGAGGTACACCTTCCAAGAAGCATTGGTTGATGCTGCGAGAGACACAACATCTGACATCATGGCATCGTCCCCTGTGACGATGTGAATGACGCTGATTCTCTCTCCCAGTTGGTCAAGGGAGCGATTGAATTCATTGGATTGCGTGAGGATTTGTTCCGAACCCGGGAGCACCAGACCGATGACAAGAGCCTCATTTCCGGCGAGTAATTCGCTGATGCTTGCTGATGACCCATCGGGTCTGGCCAATTCCGCATCCAAGACCTTGGTGTTTTCAAGAATTGCAGCATCTGCACCGAGGTTGGGTTGGTCGAAGACGGTGGGCAGGGTGAGCAACGCTAACGCCACGAGGGCCCCAAGGATCGGGGCGGGCAAGAGCAGACCGGTTCGGAAAGCGTTGCCAACATAACCGAGCAGAGCCAAAACCGTGGTGAGCGTGAGCCAAAGACCTGCACTGGCAAAGCCATCATCGCCTCCGGTCACCTCGAAACGAAGAATACCCTCTGCATGGCAATCGCTGTTGAGGTCCCCTGCAATGGTTCTCAAACAAAACTGAAGGTTCATTTCTCCAAGGGGCAGAGGTTTAGCGCCTGACCATGTGTAGACCGAGTTGTTTCCTCCGAGGTCTCGAGTCATTCGTATTCGACTTGCACTTGTTTCAACGAGGTACTCTCCATCGCGGGTGGATTTTTCGGTTGGCGGCAGAGGCCCCCAAATCTCCCATTTTTCATCCCTCAGGTCCTCAAGACCCCAAGGGAGCCTGTGTTCCAGTTCGACGTGGGCGAGGCGAGCGGCGTCAACCAGAATGCTCGCTTTGGGTTCGTAGAGTACGCCTTCAATGATCACTCCGCCACTGTTGTGTTCAAACCCTCCCCATTGAACACGCGCTTGAGTTCCGAGGCACCGGTGTTCTATAGAAAGGCTGATTGAAATCGAATCTCCGGGTGCCATGCTCAATGAAACGTTCTGCATTTCTCCCGAGAAGTTCATGGCGTCGTTTTCCGCTGAAGTGTCCAAAGTTTGGGTCACATCCGTGCTGTAGACTTCACTGCCGCCAACACTGACACTGTAGGAGAGGGTGGTGCTCGAATCGGTCCAAGTTTGGCGAGTACAGGACTGAGGACCTCCACCGCCTTCAATGATGGCTGAAAAATACACGCCCATGAAGACTTGAGCCTCCACGGGTTGCTCCACAGGGGGACTTTGAAGCGTGAACACTGGAACGGCTCCACCGGTAACTCCGACGGTAAATCCTCCGATGGCGGAGTCAGTTTGTCCGCGCTGGAGCACCGCTTCCTCCACATCTAAACCCTCGACATAGAGGCGTTCAAACGGTGTAATGTCCCACTCTACAAACCCGGGTTCGTACGTTTGGTCTTGATTGGCAGAGACCATGTCGGAAACGCCGATGCAGAGCAGCAAACACAAGGTCCCAATGGCCCATGCTTGACGCCCCATGAGCAGACCAAGGCGTTTTGGTTCAAGAAGCCAATGCACCAATGAACATTGGGTTCAGAGGCTTCCGAGGTACGCCGTCATTAACAACACGCCTCCGGTAATGGCGGAAGCGTTCACGGCCCCTTTGCTCATGAAGCCACGGTTTTCGAGGAGGGCTCCAAGGTAACTGTCAATCTGACATCCGAGCCAACCGATGACGGCAAGCACAGCACTCAATTGAATCCCATTGGTGGTGGTTGTGTCGCTTCCAGTCACCCACCAAGCCAAGAGGGTCAGGATGGCCACAACGGCCGAGCCGACGGCTGCTGCAAGTTGTCCATTTGGAGAGAATCCTCCGTTTTCTCCCTGTTCACAGGGTTTGAAGGTCGTGATCATGCGCACCCGGGGGTCCAAGCAACCGATTTCGCTGGCGAAGGTATCCGATGCGGCAACGGCGACGGCTGCCCCAAACATCCACACGACCGTGTCCCAATCGTCTGAAAGGTAGGCATAGAGACAAATCAATCCCGGGATGGCTCCGTTGGCTACGACGTTGGTCCATCCTCGATGCCCGTCGCTTGACTCGCTCAATCCGAGCGCCTTTTTCTCTTCAAAGCGCCACTTCGTGGCTTTGTGGGAGGTGAGGAGGAATCCAAGGAGAATAAGCAGCCATGTCCAGTGGCCTAGGCCACCGACGACCAGGCCTAGAAGTGCGGCGGCATTGGCGCCCTTTTTATCGAGCATTTTCGCCCTTGAAGACATCACCAAAAGTGCAATGACAAGCCCGGCGGTGACCAACAGGTTCCCTGCATTTGGGCCGCTGGAAAAGACATCCATGGTCAACACCTCGGTCAAAGAACAATTTCCTGTCCTACTTTTGCCAAAGCACTTCGGTTTTTGAAGACAGCACCCGATAATGCAGCCTTTTCCTTACTCTTTTGGGCTCAGTACGATGGTTGGAAGCCATCGCAAGATGCAGAACCAGAGCATGAGAACCATCAACACCAGCCAGGCCAATTGCAAAAGAATGGCCAGTCCTGAGGTGCTATCGCTCAAGATCATTCCAACTCCCCAAGACGAACCGTTCCAAAGAGCATGGCCAGCGATGGCCATCATCAGGCCGATGGAGATGGTTTGAGGCATGGGCCATGCGTGCTTTTGGTGCTTCCCGAGCAACTTGACCATTTGTGGGGATGGAATCGTCGTCCAGCTTGATTGTTCGATGACGGTGCCTTTTTTGTCGTACAGCACCCAATTTGCTTCTGCATCATCTGAGAGATAAGCGGTTCCTGATATGGATGGCAGGGTGTTGCCCCGGCTTAACCAGCATCCGATGGCATAGCCGCTCAGGCCAGTCCACATGGCGTGACCTGGTATTGAACTCAAGCCCCTCAGCGTGGCGGTGAAGAAGTAGGAAATACTGCTGTAATCCCCAGCCAAAGCCATTGAAATATAGCTTGCATTTTCCAAGAGAGCAAACCCCAAACCAACGGTTGAGCCGACGTAAAATCCATGTTTTGGAGAGATGATCAGATGGCTAAGAGCGAGAACGGCAATGGCTTTCGATATCTCTTCACCGACCGGTGCAGAAACAAAGAGAATCAGTCCTTCCCCAAGGGTGCCGGTGGTGAAAGGGTCGAGGCCGACAAAACCGATGAGAATTGGTGAAACAACGGAATTGATGACGATGGCTGGAACCGTTGAGAGCATGCCCGCTGCCAACATCCATTCTGCGTCACGCCGAGCGATGTGGATTCCAAAATGCCGACTGGTGATGGACCACCATGCAAAAACGGGGGTTGCAAATCCAATCAGCCATGCTGGCAGAACCACCAGCAAGGCAAGGAGGAGCGTCCAAACATTGGCCCCCAGCAACGTAAGGGGGAGCAAGCAAACCGTTGAGATGCCAACCCCGAGAACAAATAACAACCAAAGATGCAGGGGTCGGGGCATCTCAAGAGGGGCGGTGGAACGGAAAAGATGGTGTTGGACTTTGGTTGCTCCAGGTGATTTCACCACCATTCCCCCGGACAGGGCATGAAGGTTGGAACCGCCATCGTCGGGGTAGGCCTGAACCGTGTGGGTCAACTTCGGCCGTCGAAGGTAAAAGAAAAGCAACAAACATGGGGAGAGGCAAATCCCTCCCAGAAAAGTAAACATCGGGTCGAACGGGCCGATTGTACCGTTCATGTCTCCATCGATGTAGCCAGCGACAACCAACACAGAGATTTGAGCGATGAAGAAACAAACGATGACCAATCCAAGCATCGAGCGGACGGTTTGCCAAGGTGTTGAGGCTCTCCATACGGTCAGCCTGTCGGGGGCCGGCGTCAGCGGTATCTCCCACATCGGTTGAGAGGGGGGCGCGGTCTGCATCTCCATCACCAAGAAAAGGTACCCGCTCAGTTCGCCCATCAATCGTCACTGAAAAACAGCATTCGGCAGAGGCCATCATCATTGCAGGTGGTCAAGGCTAAGTGGTTCTCCTTCATCAACGGTTTGAAGCAATAAACGGTCGTTCAAATACAGGACCTCGTGATTCAAAGCCATGTCTTGGGTAGATGCTGCTTTTGCACCCCGTCGTGACCACAAAGGTATGTCAACGCCAAGTTACGCCGCAAGGTGGTGGCTTCCCGTGTGCACTGCAGCGTGTGCCGTGTGGTCCTGGCAAGCAACGGACGGCCACATCGTCATGGCGGCAGCGCTGACCCTGATGATCGCCACGCTGTTTTTGACGATTGGCTGGTACCTCATTGGAATTGTTTCTGCCCGCATCCAACCACGTTACATCATTCCACAAGCCGAGCGTGCACACAAAGCCCGGCTTGAACGCAAAAACAGAGCGGCTCAGCAAGATTCCGTCTGATCAATTAAGAAATCCGTAAGTCCATTCGTGCGGAGGAGCAAACGTTTCCTTGATGGAACGTGGGCTGACCCAGCGCAAAAGATTGAGGGGGCTTCCAGCTTTGTCGTTGGTCCCGCTTCCACGTGCACCACCAAAGGGCTGCTGTCCAACAACGGCCCCGGTGGGCTTGTCGTTGATGTAGAAGTTTCCAGCGCTGTATCGAAGGGCAGCAACGGCCGTCTCAATGTGTCGGCGGTCGGTGGCAAAGATGGAACCCGTGAGGGCGTATTCCGAAGTGGTGTCGCAGAGTTCCAACGTCGCTTCAAAATTCTCGTCTTCGTAAACATGGACAGAGAGGACCGGGCCAAAGATTTCCTCCGCCATGGTTTCGCTTCGTGGGTCATTGCACACAATGGTCGTTGGCTGAATGAAGTAGCCAGTTGTGTCGTCGTAGGTTCCTCCAGTGACGATGTCGCAGTCGGGATTGGCAGCGGCGCGGTCAATGTAGCCGGTGATGCTGTCAAACGCCTTTTGGTCGATGACAGCACCGAGGTAGTTGCTGAAATCGCTGACGTCGCCGACGGTGATCTTGTTGACTTCGGCGATATAGTCGTCCTTGATGGCGTCCCAAACCGACCGGGGCACGTAGACTCGGCTGGCGGCGCTGCACTTCTGTCCTTGGAACTCAAATCCGCCACGGAGCATGGCTACGAGCAAGGCTTGTCGGTCGCAATCGGGGTGGGCGACAATGAAATCTTTACCACCGGTTTCCCCAACGATGCGAGGGTAGGATTTCAGATTCTCCAAGTTGTTGGCCACCTCGCGCCACATCTGGCGGAAGACAGGGGTTGAACCCGTAAAGTGAATACCTGCTAACTCGCGGTGCTTCAAGCAAATATCGCCAACAACTGCCGCTCTTCCGGGCACGAAGTTGATGACACCACCGGGCAGGCCAGCATCCATCATCAAGCGCATCAAACGGTAGTTGGAAACGTAGGAGTTTCTCGATGGCTTCCACACGCCCACGTTGCCCATGATGGCGGCGCAGGACGGTAGGTTGGCGGCAATGCTCGAGAAGTTGAACGGGGTCACAGAAAACACGAAGCCTTCGAGCGGTCGCACCTCACTGGAGTTCCACATGGATGATGGCGAGATGGGTGGTTGCAGGTCTTCGTAAATTTGGCGAGCATAATCGGAGTTGAATCGCCAGAAGTCGATCAGCTCACAGGCTGAGTCAATCTCCGCTTGATGGCAGGTTTTGGACTGGTTGAGCATTGTTGAAGCGTTAATTTCAGCTCGGCGTGGACCTTTGAGCATCTCGCTTGCTTTGAGAAAGATAGCAGCTCGGGCCTGCCATTCCATGGTGGACCACATCTCGTGAGCACCAAGGGCGGCTTCGATGGCAGCCTTGACTTCTTTCTTTCCAGCCATGTGGACTCGAGCGATGACGTGGCCGTGGTTGTGGGGCATCACTTGCTCAACCACATCGCCGGTGAAGACCTCTTCACCGTTGATGATGCAAGGAATTTCCAACACTTCGGAGGATTGTCGCTTGAGTTCAACTTCAAGTTCAGCCCGTTCCTTGCTGCCTGGCAAGTAGCCAAGCACAGGTTCGTTCACAGGGGTCGGTGGCTTTGGAATGCTGTTCACCATGATTTCCCGTCATAATCGGCGACTCTTGAACCTCACCCATCTTGCCGATGGGGGCTTTGGTAGGTGTTTGGTGCGGCTGACCTTCTGACTGCTCTCAGCGGTAAAGATGGGCGTGCTTGGCTCTCACCTTGGCAATCTTAGGGCCGACGACCGCTGCACAGTAGCCTTGGTAGGGGTTTCGGGCGTAGTAGTCGTGGTGTTTCTTCTCAGCGATGAGGAAATTGATGGGCTCTTCGATGGTGGTCACAATGGGGTCGTCGTAGACATTGCCCATGTCGGCGATCATGGCCTCGGCCTTGGCTCGTTGTTCATCTGACAAGGGCATGATGCAGGAGCGGTATTGCGTCCCAATGTCATTGCCCTGACGGTTGAGTTGGGTCGGGTCGTGAACGGTGAAGAAGACCTCGAGCAGGGTCTCGTAAGAGATGACGGTGGGGTCAAACTGCACTTCAACCACTTCGGCGTGGCCGGTTGTTCCGCTGCACACCGCCTGATAGGTCGGATGAG
>MDTB01211737.1_pt1 | contig 11535 bp, 14 predicted proteins | sample 811161 | NCBI WGS metagenome assembly MDTB01 (sample SAMN05326650, study PRJNA326480) | marine metagenome | isolation source: seawater | place: Mediterranean Sea | collected 2009
CAGGTGATAAGAACTGTTTGACAGCAGGGGGGAACGAGGTTGCGTTCTTTATGACCGCCCCTAATCTTCTGTGCTGGTCATTTTGGGGGTTCATTATCGCTTCAAAAACTTCGTTGAACTTTGCCGCTGAATCAATCCCAGAATATTTGAAGTAATCTTTTACATCTTCTGGGCCAAGAGGCAGATTGTTATCCACTCGCCTGCCAAGGTCTTCTACTCTTGATTTAAGTTTTTCTGCTGTGTGCTGCTCAACAAGACTGCCCTGATAAGTTGACACCTTAGATGCAATGTTTTGCCTTTGCTCTCTGTCAAGCGAGGATAAATAGTTCTGGTCAATGCCTAGCTCATTGAGTATGCGCTTGCTATCATTGTTAGTGGGCATTATTCCGTCAGCTAAAGATTGCTGAATAGAAAGCGCAACAGATGCAGCCCGATTAACTGGCATGTGACGAGAAGGGCTTGCAGGGTCAAACTTAGCCTCAACCATATCTGACAATCTGCTTTGTGCAACCTCAACGCGAGAGTACGCAATATCTAGTTCAATCTTGTCTCTGGTTTTTGTTAGCCAGCCTGCTTCTAGTTTGTGAGCAAACTCCAACGCAAATTCTTCAACGTTCTTTATAAGACCTTCTTTGGCTGTCTTTTCTGCAAACTCTAGCTCGCTCGATGACAGCTTCTCAAAGGTGTTTTCCTCACGGTTATAGATGCCACCTTCCATGCGCAATGCTTTGATATCTGTTTGCACATCATCGATGTTATTTTGAATAAGTTTAAACCCGTGGTCGTAAGCAATAGCCTCATTCTTCTTTGCTAAATTTATACGAACACCTTGCAGGTACTCACCAAGATAGTATTCGCCTAGACGTTCTGCCTCTGCTGCAACTTGTGGGTCTTCGCTAATGACAGTGTTAATATGTTGTCTGTAGTTGTCAGCAAAACCTTTAGGGTCATACTTGTATTGAGTAGCCAGTTCTTTGCCGCGATTATCCAAGTCAATTGTAAGATGCTGAACATACCGCTTGCGATACAGGTCTTCTGCTGTGCGCTGCGCAACAGGTGACATGCCTTCTGGCATCTTCTGATAACTCAACTCGCCTGTCTCTGGGTCGCGTGTACGCATGGTGCGAGCCTGTTCTTCGCCCTTGCGCGTTTCTCTTTCAACACCCTTTTGCAGTTGACGCTGAACTGTTCTTTCAGCAGAACGCATTACAGCCTGACCTATAGCTTCACCGCCTCGTGAAGCTCTGACAATGCCAATCTTCTGGTTGTAAACTGGCGAACCCTGATATCCTTTGATTGCCATTAGCTTATATCTTTCATCGCACTATAAGAGTTTGCAAAATTAGCTGCACCTTCAATCATGTAGGCACGCTGCTTCTGTCTTCCTTCAAGGGCTGCTATTTGCCCTTGCCGTATAATCCTTCCTCTTTGGAATAAAGATTGTGTTCTTGCGCGGCCCTGCTCTGTTGCAAGAGTTTCTCTTGAGCGTTTGCGTATAGTCGCAACAGACCTGTCTGTGCGGTTGTCTTTACCAATCTGCGCATCCATTGCTGACATTGAGTCAAGAAAGTTTCGGTTGCGCTGGTTCTTTTCTTGCAATGCGCGGAGCTTTTCCATCTTGGCATTTTCAATAAGCTGACGTTGTTCTTCTTCACCAGCTTGCTTTGCAGCTTTGCCAGCAGAATAAGAGCCGTAAGCACTCATGCCCATTGCAAATAAAAGGTATGGATTCATCAGAAAGCCACCTCTGTTATCATGCCGTTTATCTGTAAATTCAGAGGTGCGTTCTGTGATATCGTTACACGCGGGTCTTTGCTGTAACCAAGCGGTCTGAACTCTCGCTTTCCTGTAACCGCTACCCGTGGCTGTGACGGGTCAAAGTTTACATTGCGGATAATCATTGCTGTGCCATTAACAGACACACTTAGGGTTTCATTTAAATCAAGTGCAACAAGAGATATACGGCGTGGTCTTGCTGTAAGAGGGCCGCCTGTCACCTCGCCGTCAATAGGCAGTGTCTTTAACTCAATGTCATATTTATAGCCTGCCTGTATGGATGTAGATGCTTTGACTGCGCTTACATCTATCTGACCACCAGCAACAGTAAACTGACCAAGATACTCAGTGCTATCTGTAACATCTACAACAGCACCATTTGCAAAGTGTGAACTTACAGTAAACACACCTGCTGTTCCTGTGAACGAGTCACAAAAGTCCATACGCATACTCGTGTCAAACTGTTCAAGGAATAACTTATCTGTACCAGAACCGTCATTCCTTACAGTTACAGCATACAGGCTTTCATCAACTGAACAGACAGAATGAAACCTGCCTGTTGTTGTCCATCTCATCCAGCCAGCACGATTCTCTGCCCTAACACTATAAAAGGTTGCAATCTCCCCATTGTTCATTAGAAAAAAAGCGTAAGCCCCTGGGCGAGACAGTGAGCCTTTAACAGTAGCAAGTTGCACAGGACTATTTATTAAGTGTGAAGACAGCAGTGATACCATGTTAGCTGTGTATGCACCTTCACCATCTGAGTAAATATAATCTCTGACCGCTGTGCCTGTTGCTTGCACAAACAAAGTCGAACCATCAAGTGATGTTGGTCTTACAAACCCAGAACCAAAAGGTGTCTGAGATGAGACTTTTGCATTAGCGGGTGTGATAGGCTGGTCTTGAAATGAGGGAACATAGAACTCAGACTGACTTGCAAATACCTGCAAGTCACGATTTGATACAAGATGCCTTATTTGATTGGTTACACCTGTACTAGCATCAAGTTCAATTGAGTCACCATTATTTGCTTTGCCTAAATCGAAATTAAAATACTCCCCACTTTTTGAACCCCAGATTGTGTCTGGTTGTGCTGGTGTTCCCCCGAACCACAATCTGTCTTCATGGAATGTAACGGCGGCTGGAAAGCCATTTATTGATGAGTAAGATTGCTCATACCACTCTGTTGTTGCAGCACCAGATTCTATTGTAGGAGAACCACCGCCAATGGCTTCAGATGATGCGTTAGCACCTGCTGTAACTTCATAGCGGTTTTCATCAATGACTCGATTAATTGTCCTTGAGCCATTAATATTTGCGGCACTAATCCCGCCAACTCCACCAGCTTCAGCAATAGTAATTGAAGCTCCAGAAGCCAATCCATGAAGGGCATGAGTTACCTCCACTTTGTTAGACCCGTTCTTTGTTTGTAATGCGTCAATGTCAAGCTGTGTTTTGAGTGTGCCGTGAATATTGGCTGTCACATTCTGTGCATCTGTAAACGCTGTAATGGTCGCTTCTGTTTCGCCAATTAATAACCGTACACCAACATGATTAGATGTAAAATAATTTGCGCTTGCTGTAAGTGTTACGCCTGTGCCACTTGTTGCGCTCGCAGAAAGCGTTACGCCGGACGGCTGAAAATTGTAATACGGCTGATAAATATTATTGCCATCAAGAGATTGCGCAAACTCAAACGTACGCATCTCAAATGCAGTTAAGGATGTTCGCACCAACGTTCTGCAAAGAAACGATGTATGTGCGAGGAACATAAAATCTCCGCGCTGAGAAAAAGTAAACTGGTTAATATTTGTATTTGTAATAGGAACAGCATTGCCATCAACATCTGTAGTTACGGTTGAAACAAGCGACAGAGTTGTATCAGGCATTATGCGGAAGCATTCAATCTTTGCGCTTGAAAAAGCGATGATGTATTTCTCATCATCAGAAAAAACAAAAGGCTCAATGCGCACCTGTTGTAACAGGCTGCTGTCGTATGTGTGTGTAAAATTATATCTGCGCTTCATGCCAGCGCGGTTAATAACCCCGCCCTCTGCCCTTATGGTAAGGTTCTTGACTGACTCAGCCGCCTGTTTATAGACAGGGCTTTCTGTTCGTGATGTCAGTGATGGGTTGATTTCACCGAAAGCAAAGTTGTTAAGCGGCACTCTTATACGCGGCATTAACTTCTCCTTTCAGTAATGAACCTCGATGTAACAAGTTTTCTTGTTGTCTGCTGTTGTGAATCCAGAGTCTTTGCTTGCTGCATAAGTTGTTGCGCTTTGCGCTCCATCATCTGACCCATTGCTTCATCACGGGCAATCGCAAGAGCAAAAGAAGCAGCAAGTGCGTACTCAACAGCAAGCGTAAAGTAACTTGGGAAGTTCACCTCATCTGCTCTGAATGTATAATCTGCAATCACAGGGTTTGTAGCTGTTACGTTATGAAACAGTTTGTTGCCATAGATTGTGTATTCAATTAACTGGTCATCAATTGTAACCGCATGGAGCATCAACATATCTTGTGGGAGTTGATGTGCTACATCGAACCTTCCAGTAGGCGTTGCCGTTAATTGATTTAGCTGCGCTTGATTAGTCGCAAACCTCCAACGTGAAGCACACAGTGCAGTTCGTACTGTATCTTCATACAAGTTTGAGGCTACAAGAGCCTCAGTAGTGTCAGACGTAAATGAAGTGATTGGCTCTGCACCAATCAATATCAAAGCGCGAGACGCTATATCTATATCTGAATTAGCTACACTACTCATGTGGTTATGGGGGGGCTAACGCCCCCCCACTTCCTTAGTCGGAGTCTGAGACTGTCAGAGCAGTTCCGTCTGCAATATCGACAACAGTGCCAGTATTAGACAGAACAACAGAGATGCCCATTGTAGGAGCATCAGAGTCATAGACAAAAATAACGTCACCAACATTCATCATGGTAGCAGCGTCATTAAAGTAGCCAGATACACGGACTGCTGTCAGTGCATCCGTTGAGGTGTAGAACCACAGATTGTGACCGCCACCAGTAGCCATATTAGTTAGGCCAGAAGCTGAATAAGCCATGCTCTACTCCTTATGTGTTGTTATCAAGGACTTCATAGATACCATTGTTATCAATAACAATAGCGCCCATTGACATCATTGAAGTTGCAAGGTGTGCAGCTTTTTGCGGCACATAATTAATTTCAGTTGAGACATCTGAGTTGATGCCCAAGCCGACAGAAGATGTGTGATAAGCCATGTTCTTGCCAGCAGTAATTGCTGATGTAGAGAAAATCTTGAAGCCAAGAAATTCTTTCATGGTCATGCCACCTGCGTATGGCAGATTCTGCTCACCAACAAAATCGCTTGAAGCAAATTCGTTAATTAAGAACAGATCAGCATATCCCTTTGGATGCATAGCCAAGTAGCGACTACCATCTTCTGGGATATTAGCAGAGCCAAATGTTTCAAACAATGACAGCAAGTCGGCTTTTTCAAGAGCAGATGATGTGTCATGGATTTGAGTTGAGTTAGCACCTGCATCCATTGCAGTATAAAGAATCTCGTCAGTCTTACGACCAAGAGCAGCAGCAGCGGATTGTGCTACAGCTTGACGTTCATCAATGTTGGTCTTCAATTCATCTAACTTATCGATGTATTCTGCGGCGTAAAAATCTGCCATAGTGGCTTCCACATTAGTATGTGCAAGTTCCATAGCAGTAACGTCACCGTTACGAGTTTTAGTTGAAGCAGCACCAGTACCGATTTTCTGAAAGCGAACAACGCTACCACGGACATTACCGACAGTACGCACAGTGTTACGGAGTTTTGAACCCATGCGCTGATAAGCCATGTGAACCTCGGACTCAAACTGCTTAATAAAGGCTTGGTCAATTGTATTAGCCATTTTATCAGTCCTTGTCTTTTAAGATTACACTACAACACAGTTGTCCGTTCCGTTGCGTCAATCGGTTATCCCGTGGGGCCGTCAGCTTGAAACAGGCTGTTGTTACTCAAATCTCACTTCAATGGACTTTTCGCAACGCACAAAACGATAACAGGAGAAACCGTTTATAACTGTTGGCACTTCTGCAAAAATAAAACCCATACGGTCTAGCCATTGTATTGTACGTTGGTGGTCTGCTGGCACTACATTCTCAAGCATATCATACTGCATGTTGAGCCAATCAATAACCTGCTCTGCGGTTTTGCAAAACTTGAGAGGGTTTTCATCAAGAACGACACTGCCTAACATCCACACAGTCGCAGAAACGAAATCTTTATCTGCAACAAAAGGAACTACGCCATACATGCAGACAGGTTCATCTTTATATAACACCGTCCATGTATCTGCATTTTTCATTCTGAAAGGAATGTGCAATGCTCGCCACGGCGTTGAGCCGTGGACGAGACATTCACGCACATCATCAGGACGAAGACGATGTTGCAGATAACCAGCATGGTCAAGAGTAGACTTGACTATCTTGACATCACCGTCTTCATGAAATGCATCAACGGTAGAGTTTGGAAAAACCTTCTTGGACTTTCTGGACATAAGCGTTGTCTCTCTTTGCAGGATTCCAATAACGCTCATCTGTCATCATTGAACGCAAGTCTGCTTCATTGTCTTGTCTGATAGGCGTATTATCTGCACCAACAGCAGACTGAGAAAGCTGACCCATCATGTATTCAAGAGCCTCAATGCCACTTGCAGATGAACCTAAGTCCATAATCGCGTCTTGCATCTCCTCTGGGAAAAACTTCTGCGACCACAAATCGACAGCTTCTATTCGAGCATCTGCGTTTTCACCAAGTAAGTTACGCTCATGCTCAAGGTCTGGCTGCATTGAGTCCATAAACTCAACGTACTTTGAAACGCCATCTGCAAATTCTTCTTGGCTGTAACCGTTTTCAAATGCGTGATTAGCCCACCAACCAAACAATTCATTCTCATTGAGAAGTGTTGGGTCAAGCGTTTCGGGAACCTCGTAATCGCCAACAGAGGCAGGGCGGTTTTCAATCGCCGCAGTTTCTATCTCAGAAATGATAGCATCTCTTATTTCCTCCTGACTTGAACCAAGTTTTGATTCAAGAGAAGCATAAGAGTTCGCTAAGTCTTCTGGTGTGTTAAATTTTTCTGGCAACCATTCTGGTCTGGCAGGTGCTTCTGGTGCTTCAACAGCAACTTCTACATTATCTGCTTCATCCATTTTTATTTACCTTTTCTCCATGTCTGATGCGTCTTTCAATAAGACCAACTAAAAATCGCTGCCCCTCAAGATGTCTGAGTTCAGCGTCACTAGCCCCTGCACCTGTTACTGCTTCAATGGTTATTGAACGCAGATACTTTAAAACTTCTGTACCAGTAGGAGTCTGGAACAAAGCCTTTACGTTTAATGATATTGTTTCATCGTCTTCACGACTACGAGGATAGCTATCAAGCCCTAAATGTTTGGACATCCTGTTGCTCACTTTGCCCCATCTGTTGTTGCTGCATTTGTTGAGCAACCTGCATTAACTGCTCACGTTCTACTTTGTCTCTGACAAGATTATCTGGAACCCCAAACTTCTTGGCGAGATAAGCAGCAACATCATCTGAACGAATAAGTAAGTTCAGAATCTCTGGCCCAAATGTGCCGCCTACAAGCTGAAGATATCTAGATACGTTTGAGATATCTTGATTAGCTTGTGCCTGCGCTAACGGTGAGACAGACTTTACTTTGACTTCTCTGCCGTTAATGGTCGGTATCTCAATCCGACCCTGTTTCTTTAATATATATACAACTCTCTGCAATACTGGTTGAACCATCTCAGCTTGCAATCTACCGAAAGCAGAACCAATACGTCTTGATAAGTCAGCCATGCGCTCTGCTACTTCAGTCGCTGTGGCTGGTGTTTTATTTGGGTCGCCAAGCATGTCATTATATAAAGCTCTTTTAATGTTGTTGCGCATGTCACCCAAAACCAAATTTGCAACATTAAAGTCACCTGCTGCTCTTATAGGTTGTAATCCTTGCGACCCCATCGCCTTTGGGATGATAGTCCCCGGAACGAGATTGATTGTATCTGTGTTTACAACGCCATCATCATCCATCTGATAGATGCCAGAGATAGCCATCTGTGCGTTCTCAAGAATGAGTTCAATTGTGAGATTGGTGGTTTTGATTGCACTGAGTGCGTTGATAAGAGGGCCACGCCCATAAATTTCGCCAGCCGCCTTAGACCAGCGAAAACAAATAAACGGGTTAGAGCCAGCACCTTTGAACTGGTCAACATACAAAGGCTTCTTGTCTTCACAATCAATTACATAGAAGTCGTGCATTTCCTGATTAAGTTTGCTGTAATTACGGCAAACAACTTCAAGCAGTTTTACTTTAGCATCAGGAGACTGAACCACCTGACGAGAGAGTTTATCTGTTAATTCTGCCTTCGGATAAGCGACTTGAATGTCTTTAATTTTGATATCACGCTCTCTGTAAACGTGGTCAATTTTATCATCGGGGCCAGTGTCCAATACCACAGACGGTAACGGTATCGCGTTAAAGCGTATTGGGTTGATTGCGTCACCTTCTTCTGCAAGCAAGATGCCTGTTCCAACAGCCAAGTCCATGAAGCTTTCATGTATCTCTTGACCAAAGTTTGAATTTTGTAAGACTTCAAAAACATATTCTGTTACTTCATCTAATTGATTATTGACTGCATCTACATTCTGGTCAGGTATTTCAGAGCCAGCTACAAAGTCTGCCCATCGTGCAAAGTTAGGCACGAGTCCAGACTGAAGGCGAGAGGCAAACTCCTGTACGCCAACAACAGCAGTCTCATCAAATATTTTATCGTCACGCCGCTGCCCTACACTTTCAAAGTAAAAGCTTTTGCGCATTGGCAGAGCGTATTCGTAACACTCATCAAATAATGGTTCAAACAAAACACGCTGTTGCTTTGCCCGTTCATAACGGGCAATCATGCGTTCTGCCATTTGGTCATGCATTATAGAGTACCCTGATAATAACCAAGCCCACCTTTGCTACCTGTCAGCAAAGACATAGACCCACGACCACCCCTTTTACGTTTTACAGTTCTTTCAAGCTGTTCTGCTTTATTTTCAGCTTGTTTTCTCTGTTCAGCCATTTGCTGGTTTTCGCGCTCAATCTTTGCGTCTTCAGATTCTTGCGGTGGCTTTGGTGCTTTAGGTGTTGGTAAACACATCACAATCTCCTTTTGTTCGTCATAACTCTGTCTTCGGTAATGCGGCAACGCACAAATCACATTCTTGCCCACAAACCTTGTCTTCGTTTTTTTGGCTGTCTTGAGAACACATCATAGTTTCTTTGCGCTCGAAACGGTTTCGGTGCATGTGCTTGATTGGTAAGTATTGACCTGCCTTCACCAGAACCTAGCATCAAATACTGCAACGCATCATGAATATGTGAGTAATGGTTCTTTTCTGGCTTATCATCATATCGCTCACCAGACACTTGTATGCGCCTGTATTGATAGCCGCCTTCAAATCCTTTGATTAAATTACGGCATCTAAAGTCCACTAGTAATCCTGAGTGACCGTCAACCATGCGATTGAGTGATGCATTAACTGATTCAATCCTAAGAGAAACATCATTTGACGGGGCTGGACGAGCATTAAGGCCTGCCCCGCGTAATATCTGAAAGGGTGTAGATTCATCTGTCTGAGCGCGGAAGTCACCAGCAGGGTCGCCAAAAATGATGACCTCGTTGGTTGGGTATCGTGTTGTGAGTTCTTGACGCAAGACTTCGCTAAACTTCACGATGCCCATGTCAAACGCTACTATCTCCTGTAACAGCAGCCAACGTCCACGCACTTTTTGTCCTATTACGCAAGCAGGTGTAAGACCAAAATCAACACCAATATAAATAGGCACACCAGCCGCAATTGGTATTTCTTCATTGGCAACGTGGACATCAGGCGCAAAATTGGCATATACGGGTTTACCATCTTTGATACTCCCAAGGCGGTTCATCACATACACATCTATCCAACTTTTCGTTTTCCCCTGCACGATATTCGGATAGTAATCTTTCCTCATGTTGTTTGCGTTTTCTGCGCTCTTGTTTTGCGTGTAGGCGGTAACGTTCCCTGCTTCGTCCTTCTCCTCGACCATGCCTGACGGTTGCGTGAAGAACTCCCAGTTGTCTGGCTTGACCAACATCTTTGCTTCTTCTCTTGGAATGTGATCTGGAACAGGAACTTCGCCCGACATTATAGGCCACCAATGGTCTTCTTCTGGTGCGTTTGTATCCGCTATTACTCCTGTCCAAGTACAACCTCCGTCTTTCATTGAGGGGAAACGACCTACACGCATAGAGCAGGCATCGATAATAGATTTGGGTATCTCCCTCGCCTCGTTAATCCAGATGCCTGTCAACTCTAGGGAGAGGAGTTTCTTGACATCTTCTGGCCTGTCGAGCGCGAGGAAGATAACTTCAAGTTCTAAGTCTGCACGTTTGATATTATGCGTGTAGGGAACAGACCATGTGAACTTCCCCCATTCATGTTCTGGAAACCAATCAAGCCATGTCTTGATAGTTGTGGTTTTCAGTTGGGGGTTGGTGTTTCTGATAACAGCCCAGCGTGAGCGACGCACACCATTGAGGTCTTTTTCTTGCTGTAAAGCCCTGCGAAACAATTCAACACAGCAGCAGACAGATTTGCCAGAACCAACAGGGCCACGCAATCCGCGAAAGAAAGTCTCGCCCTTCATAAAGTCTTTAAGAATCTGACCGTCAGGTTTGTATTTAAAGCTGGTCAACCTTGTTATCCTTGCCGAATTTAATCATGCGCTCGATAACTTCAGGCCCAATGACAGCAATAACCTTGTCGGCTTCTCTGTCTGTTTGGAACTGTTCAGGGTGATAAGCAAGATGAACTTTCTTAACAATGTGTCGTAACATCTCGCGCTCTTTGCGGTTGATGGTATGCAAAAAACTCATGTGCGATGTCTCTTTGTTTTCTCTGCAATCTTCTTTGGTTGCCGTGAATGTTGCACACCCGCTTTGATGGCCTTTCGTTTGGCAGCGGTGGAGGCCGCATACTCAGAGGCCGATAAAGATTTTATTGCACTTTCGGGAAGGTATCTTTCGCCTGTTGCTTTTGAACCCTGTGTTGAGTTCTTGCCAGATTTGGTGCCCCACTTTTGCTTTGTCCAGCTTCGCAAAGATGCTTGTGAAGGTCTTAAAGCCATAACTTTCTTCTCATTACTACATAACCAATAGCACCAATCAGCATAATGATAACGGTAGACAGGGAGATGATACCGACTATCTCAATAATCTTTTCTCGCTTTTGCTTCGCTATCTTTATCTGTTGTTGCCGTTTGCGCCTTGCATCTGCTTGGAACTTCACCCAGTCTTCCCACAAGCCATAACGCCCATACAGATACATAATTGATTTTAATTCAGCTTCTTTCTTCTTTACTTCCTCAAGGGCCATAAACTCCTCAAGGTCATTTCCAAATGTACTATTCTTTTTCTTGCTGGCTTTTGCTTGCAGGTCTTCCTTCGCAAAGGCAAAATCCGCAATCGCTGACCCTGCCGATGCAAGTTCTTTCCCGTTTGCAATCGTTGTTTTGATGATTGCAAATGCACTGTTTATTGCCGCAAGCTCGATTAACATTAACTAGTATAACCACCGCCCTTTGCTTTATAAGCCTTTGCTAACATCTGCGCTTTTCGCGCACTCCACTGCCCACTGGCTCCACCCTTGTTCCCAGCCTTGATGCGGTTAAACAATGTCTTCCGCATC
>MDTB01225039.1_pt1 | contig 11535 bp, 14 predicted proteins | sample 811161 | NCBI WGS metagenome assembly MDTB01 (sample SAMN05326650, study PRJNA326480) | marine metagenome | isolation source: seawater | place: Mediterranean Sea | collected 2009
AAGAAAAAATAAATTTTTAGTTAATATAATAAAATTATGGAATAAAGATGTGAAACTTATAGATGATTATGGAATTGATGGAGATTTTGTTGAGTCCCAAGCTTTTGCTTATCTAGCAGTTAGATCTTACCTTAAATTACCAATTTCTTTTCCTGAGACAACTGGTTGTAAAAAACCGACAACTGGTGGCAAAATAATAAAATTTAAATAAGAGCTGTTTTTTCTTTAATGTATTTTTCAATTTCTGCAGCTAGTTCTTTTTCTTTATTCTTAAAAAAATGGTTAGAATTTTTTATTTTTGAAAAGAGAACTTCAACTCCTTTTTGATTTTTAATTCTATTATCTAGCTCAATTATACTTTCTTTGCTAACTAGTTCATCATTTTCACTGTATATAACTTGGCCAGAAGTTGGGCAGGGAGCTAAAAAGGAAAAATCATAAACATTAGGTTGAGGAGATATGGTTATAAAATTATTTACTTCAGGTCTTCTCATAATAAGTTGCATACATATTAAAGAACCAAATGAAAATCCTGATATCCAACATTGACTATAGTCTAAGTTTTGTCTTTCAATCCAATCCAAAGCTGCAGCTGCATCTGATAGTTCGCCTTGACCATTATCAAAAACCCCTTCACTTTTACCTACACCTCTAAAATTTATTTTAATAACTGAAAAACCATTTTCTAAAAAAATATTATACATTAACTGAACAATTCTATTATTCATTGTTCCTCCATATTGAGGATGTGGATGTAGTACGATTGCTACCGGCGAACCAAATTTTGGATTTTTATAATATTTTGCTTCCAATCTACCGGCAGGTCCTGGTATAAAAATTTCTAAACTTTTAGGTTTCATCTTTAGTAATGATTATCGTTTACAAAAAAAAGATAAAGCTTATAACATGTTTTTCTGCGTCAAATATATTTTTTTAATTCCGACTATTTGTGTAGGAATTATGCTAAAACTATTGTATTACAACATAAATTTATGAAACTAACAACTAAAGGAAGATACGCGGTAATGGCAATGGCTGATCTAGCTTCAAATAAAAGAGTTGGGCCTATAAGTTTGAAAGAAATATCTTTAAGGCAAAATATTTCATTAGCCTATTTAGAACAAATTTTTATTAAATTAAAAAATAAGAAACTTGTAAGAAGCTCAAGGGGCGCAACCGGTGGATATATCTTAGAAAGGCCAGCTTCTGAGATTAAATTATCTAATATAATTTTTGCTGTAGACGAAGAAGTGAGAATGCTTAATTGTAAAAAACAGTCGAAAAAAGGATGCACAAATAAATCAACAAAATGTATTACACATAATTTATGGGATCAGTTAGACCAACATATAAATGGTTTTTTTGAAAAAATAAAACTTCAAGATTTAGTAAAACAAAATTTTAATTTTTAAATATTATGAAAAATCAGAATACAAACTTCCAACAAGATTATAAATATGGTTTTACAACAGATATAGAAAATTATAAAGCCCCAAAAGGTCTTTCAGAAGAAACAATAAGATTTATTTCTAAAATAAAAAAAGAACCTAAATGGATGCTAGACTGGAGACTAAAAGCTTTTGATAGACTGAAAGTTTCAAAGGAGCCTAATTGGCAAAAACCAAAATTTCCAAAAATTGATTATCAAGATTTATATTATTATTCTGCTCCAAAGAGTATGAAAGGTAATCCAAAAAGTCTTGATGAAGTAGATCCTAAACTTATTGAAACTTACAATAAACTTGGCATTCCACTTAATGAACAAAAAAAATTAAGTGGAGTTGCTGTGGATGCAGTATTTGATTCTGTTTCGGTTGCAACTACTTTTAAAGGTGAATTAACTAAAAAAGGAATTATTTTTTGTTCTATTTCTGAAGCAATACAAAAACATCCTGATCTTGTAAAAAAATATTTAGGTTCAGTGATACCAATTACTGATCATTATTTTGCAACTCTCAATTCTGCAGTTTTTACAGATGGGTCTTTTGTTTATATACCTCCTAACACAAGATGCCCTATGGAATTGTCTACTTATTTCAGAATTAATGCTTCAGAAACTGGACAATTTGAAAGAACTTTAATTATTGCTGATAAAGGAAGTTATGTTAGTTATCTAGAAGGCTGCACAGCTCCGATGAGAGATGAAAATCAATTACATGCAGCTAACGTTGAACTTATAGCTTTAGATGATGCTGAAATAAAATATTCTACAGTACAAAACTGGTATCCAGGAGACAAAGATGGAAAAGGTGGAATCTATAATTTTGTAACAAAACGAGGCGCTTGTAGAGGAAAAAATTCCAAAATTTCATGGACTCAAGTTGAAACTGGCTCAGCGATTACTTGGAAATATCCTAGCTGTATTTTACAAGGAGATAATTCAGTTGGAGAATTTTATTCAATAGCCATCACTAACAATCATCAAAAAGCAGACACCGGAACGAAAATGATCCATCTAGGAAAAAATACAAAAAGTAAGATTATTTCAAAAGGAATTTCTGCTGGAAAAGCTGATAATACTTATAGAGGTCTTGTAGACATTGGAAGAAAAGCTTTAAAATCAAGAAATTATACTCAATGTGACTCATTGCTGATGGGTAATAAATGTGGTGCTCATACGATTCCATATATTAAGAACAAAAATTCATCCTCTACGATTGAACATGAAGCAACAACTTCAAAAATTAATGAAGATCAATTATTTTATTGTAATCAAAGAGGATTAAATCAAGAAGAGGCAGTGAGCTTAATAGTTAATGGATTTTGCAAAGAGGTATTACAGCAGTTGCCAATGGAATTTGCCGTAGAAGCTCAAAAATTAGTTGGAATAAGCCTAGAAGGGAGTGTGGGATAATGGAAAACAGATTTCATTTAGCAATACCAGCAGGCGATTTAGATAAAGCTATAAAATTTTATTGTGAAATTCTGGGGTGTGAAAGAGGAAATTCAGAATTTAAGTATCCTGACGCGTGGGCAGACATTAATTTTTGGGGAAACGAACTAACTTTACATGCATCGGATCCTGATAAAGCAAATAAAAGCGAGCGCCATAATGTAGACATGGGAAACGTTACTGTACCTCATTTTGGCGTTCATTTAGATGGTGAAACTTTTCAAAATTTAAAAAAAAGACTTATAGATAAAAAAATTAAATTTATTGACCCTCCGTATATAAGATTTAAAGGAGAAGAAATTGAACAGGAGACAATGTTTTTAGAGGACACAAATGGAAATTGTATGGAAATTAAAACAATGAAAAACCCAGAGACCCTTTTTAAAAAATAAAATTTAAAATGAATTTAGACATTAAACTTAATGAATACAAAAATAACATTGAAGAACTTCAAGCTGTTGAAAGTTTAGAAGTGTATAGATGGCTAATGTCCCTAGGAGAAAAATTAAATGAAGATCCACTAAGCAAGGATAAGAGAACCGAACAAAATAAAGTCAAAAAATGTCAATTTGATTTATTCGTTGATTACGAAGATGGAAAATTTAAAGCCTGGAGTAAAGCTATGATAGCCGCCGGGTATGCTTACGTACTTGTAGATATTTTTAACTCACTTAGCATTGATGAGAGAAAAAAAATTACAGTTGAACATTTTAAAAAAATTAAGATGGATGAATTGTTAACTATGAACAGAAAAACTGGTTTTTTTGAGATGATTGAAATGATGATAGGTAAATTAAAAAATGTTAGAAATTAAGAATTTAAAAGCATCCATAGACAATAAAGAGATACTTAAAGGCCTAGATATATCTATTAAACCTGGAGAACTACATGCAATTATGGGACCTAATGGATCTGGAAAAAGCACATTGGCAAATGTTCTTTCTGGAAAAGAGGGATACAAAACTTCCGGAGAATTAAAATATCAAGGAGCGAGTTTAGTTGATATACCTATAGATGAAAGAGCACAAAAAGGAATTTTTTTGGCATTTCAGTACCCTACAGAAATTCCTGGTGTCAATACAAGTAATTTTCTGAGAACATCTTTAAACAAAGTGAGAAAAGCAAGAGGAAAAAAAGAATTAGACGCACTTTCATTTTTAAAGATAGTAAAAGAAAAATCAAGCGAGCTAGGAATGGACCAAAAAATGTTATCCAGGCAACTTAATGTGGGTTTTTCTGGAGGAGAAAAAAAAAAAAATGAAATTTTACAAATGAAAATTCTAGAACCTAATTTAGTTATTCTTGATGAAACTGACTCTGGTTTGGATATAGATGCATTAAAAATAGTTGCGGATGGCGTAAATTCCTCTAGAGATAATAAAAAATCCTTTCTTATCATTACTCATTACCAAAGATTGTTGAATTTTATAAAACCAGATTTTGTTCATGTCTTAGTTGATGGAAAGATAGTTAAATCTGGTACTAAAGAACTCGCAATGAAGTTGGAAAAAACTGGGTATAAAGGAATCTCACAAGATGCTTGAATTTAAGATTCATTCTAATGAAATTGACAAAATAGGGAAATTTACAAAAGAAGAAAAAGACTTCAGACTTAAAAATTTAAATTATTTTAACGATATTGGATTTCCTAATAAAAAAAATGAAGATTGGAAATTCTCAGATTTAAGAGAAATAGTTTTTAAAAACTTTAAAAAATTAGACTTAAAACTTTCTACGGAAGAAAAACAAAAGGTTGATTTTATTAAAGATTTTGAACATAACTATATAGTAATTGTTAACGGTGAATTAACCACAAGTGATTTTAAGTTTGAAGACAAAAATAAAATTAAGTTGCAATCATTTGTTAATGAAAAACTTTTCAATAAGCAAGAAATCAATCCTTTAGTAAATTTAAATCATGCTCTATCGGACAAAGGTTTCTTTTTAGAGATTGAAGAAAATTATAAACTTAAAAAAATTCTAGTTGTTTATTATTTATACACAGAAGATCTAGATGAAAATATTTTAAATAGTAAGAATAAAATAAAAGTTGGAAAAAATTCAGAACTTCACTTATTGGATTTTATAGTTAATAAATCTAATAAAAATTTTTTTAATAACGTTTATGAAGATATTGTTTTAGAAAATTCAGCAACTTTAAAAAACATTTGTGTTCAAAATCAGAAAAGTTCTGGATATTTTCACAAATATTCAAAAAATAAATTATCTACTAAGTCAAATTACACTTCTTTTATTTTTCCATCTGGATTAAAATTTAATAAATTAGATTTAGAGTTCAATTTAGAAGGGGAAAATAGTGAATGTAATTTACAATCTGCCTCCTTTTTAGATCAAAACGACCATCAAGAAATAAAAACTCGAATTAACCATTTTTCTCCCAACTGTAAAAGCTATCAAAAAGTAAAAAATGTTTTGAATTCTGAAAGCAAAGGTGTTTACCAGGGAAAAATATTTGTTAAAGATGTGGCTCAAAAGACTGATGCTTATCAATTAAGTAAAGCTATTTTATTAAGTGAAAGATCTGAATTCGACTCAAAACCGGAATTAGAAATTTATGCTGACGATGTAAAATGTTCTCATGGATCTTCATCAGGAAGTTTAGATGAAGATTCTATTTATTACTTAATGACTCGAGGTTTAAGTAAAAAAGAGTCTGTAAAATTATTAGTTAACGGTTTTCTAAGTGAAGTTATTGACTCAATTAAAAATAATTCAATAAAAAATTTCATAAAGATCAAATTAGAAGATCAATTAAATGAATATAAAAAACATTAAGTCTCAATTTCCTATATTTAGACAAAAAATAAATGGTAAACCTTTAGTTTATCTAGATAGTGCAAACTCATCTCAAAAACCACAATCTGTTATAAACAGGTTGTCAAATTTTTATGAAACTGAATATTCGAATGTAGGAAGAAGCGTGCATTCGTTAGCAGTTAAAGCAACAAATAGATTTGAAGAATCAAGAGATAAGATTCAAAAATATTTAAATGCAAAATATAGAGAGGAGATAATTTTTACAAAAAGCGCAACCGAGTCAATTAATTTAATAGCTTCTTCTTACGGGCAAAAATTTATTAGTAAAGGAGATGAAATTCTAAGTACAGAACTCGAACATCATTCTAATTATGTTCCTTGGCATTTTATAAGACAAAACAAAGGTGCGGTAATAAAATTTGCTCCTGTAAATAAAAAGGGGGAAGTTGAAATAGATGAAATAAAAAAACTTATAACATCTAAAACAAAAATTATAGCTATTACCCATATCTCTAACGTTACTGGAACTATTATGCCAATAAAAAAAATTGTTGACTTAGCTAAAGAAAAAAATATTCCAGTTTTAGTTGATGGGACTCAAGGAGCTCCACATCTCCAATTAGATATGCAAGAATTAGATTGTGATTTTTATGCAATATCATGTCATAAAATGTATGGCCCGAATGGATTAGGAATTTTATACGCTAAAAAAAAGTGGCTTGATGAATTACCACCTTATCAAGGGGGAGGTGGAATGATAAGTGAGGTTCTAAAAGATGAAATATCATTTGCCGATACGCCAACAAAGTTTGAGGCAGGAACATTGCAAACTGGAGATGTTGTGGCTTTTTCAGAGGCAATTAAATTTATTGAAGATATAGGAATTAAGAATATTCAAAATCATGAGAATGAAATTTTGGAGTACGGCATTGAAAAACTAAAAAAAAATAACTCAATAAACATTATTGGCGACCCAAAAGAGAGGGGATCAGTGATGTGTTTTACCATGAAAGGAATTCATCCTCATGATATTGCTACAATTTTAGATGAAGATGGCGTAGCAATCAGAGCAGGACATCACTGTTGCCAAATCTTACATGATAAATTTGGAATACCAGCAACTGCTAGGGCCTCTGTAGGAGTTTATAATACAAAAGAAGATATAGACAAATTATGTAGCGCTATCGATAATTGCAAAAAAATTTTTAAGGTGTAGATGGAATTAAAAGAACTGTATCAAGAAATAATATTAGATCACGCTAAAAATCCTCGTAATAAAGGAAAATGTATTGGTTATAATCGTGATGCTAAAGCCCACAATCCTTTATGTGGAGACAAAGTTCATATTTATTTAAATTTAGATGAAAATAAAATGATTAAAGATTTAAGTTTTGATGGAGAGGGTTGTGCAATCTCTTTAGCTTCTGCGTCCATATTAACTGATACTTTAAAAGGAAAGGACCTAATTTTTACCAAAAAAGTTACCGATGATTTTTTAAACATGTTAACAAATAAAGGTAAAATAACTGTAAACAGTCTTTCAGACGATCAAATTACAACAATAAATTCTTTAGCTGGTGTTCAAGAGTTTCCAATGAGAATAAAGTGTGCAACTATGGCCTGGCATACATTTATATCTGCTTTGAAAGGAAAATTTAAATGAGTGAATTAAAAAAGGAAGTAATTTCAGAAATAAAAAAGATATATGATCCTGAAATACCAGTTAATATTTACGAACTTGGTTTAATTTATAAAATAGAAATTAATGAGAATGGAAAAGTTAACATCGAAATGACCTTAACATCACCTAATTGCCCAGTAGCAGAAAGTTTGCCAAAAATGGTAAAAGAGAATATATTGATGGTGGAAGGTGTTAAAGATGTTGATCTTAAAATAGTTTGGGATCCGCCATGGACTAAAGATAAGATGTCCGAAGCAGCTAAACTAGAATTAAATTTATGAGTGAAAAAGTAATTAAACTAAGCGATAATGCAGTTAGCAGAATTAAAGAAATCATGTCTCAAGCTGAAAATTCAACTATTGGAGTTAGAGTAGGTGTAAAATCAGGAGGTTGTGCAGGCATGTCTTATATTATGGAGTATGCTGAAGATGTTAAGCCAAATGAAGAAATTATTGAAGACAAAGGAGTAAAAGTTTTAATAGATCCAAAAGCTATAATGTATCTTCTAGGCACAGAAATGGATTATAAAAGAGAAAAGTTCTCGTCACAATTTGTATTTAAAAATCCTAATGAGACGGAAAGATGTGGATGTGGTGAGTCGTTTAAAGTATAACAATTATCCGCTATAATACATTTCAAATTCTATTGGATGCGGAGTATGTTCGAATTTATAAATTTCTTGAAATTTTAAATCAATATAAGCGTCTATTTGATCATCTGTAAAAACACCACCTTGAGTTAAAAATTTTCTATCTTTATCAAGATTCTGCATTGCTTCTCTTAATGAACCGCAAACAGTAGGTAATTTTTTAACTTCATCCTCTGATAATGAATATAAATCTTCATCAAAAGATTTACCTGGATCAATTTTATTTTTAATTCCATCTATGCCAGCCATTAGCATTGATGCAAAAGTTAAATATGGATTACCTGCTGCATCGGGAAATCTAATTTCCATTCTTGCTGCTTTAGGATTCATTATTACAGGTATCCTACAAGACGCTGATCTATTTCTAGCAGAATAAGCTAAAATAACCGGAGCTTCAAATCCAGGAATTAATCTTTTATAACTATTAGTAGTAGCGTTTGCAAAAGCGTTAATTGCTTTTGCATGTTTTAAAATTCCTCCAATGTAATAAAGAGCAGTTTTTGATAAACCAGCATATTCTTTACCCATGAATACAGGTGTACTACCTTTCCAAACTGATTGATGACAATGCATACCAGAACCGTTGTCACCTTTAACCGGTTTTGGCATAAATGTAGCTGTCTTTCCAAAAGAGTGTGTAACCATTTGAACTGCGTATTTGTACAGTTGAACATTATCAGCCATGTTCGTTAACGTTCCAAAATACATTCCTAATTCATGTTGACTAGGAGCAACTTCATGGTGATGTTTTTCAACTTTAACACCCATATCTTTTAAAGCTTTTAAATATTCTCCACGCATGTCTTGCGCGCTGTCAACTGGTGGAACAGGAAAGTAACCACCTTTAATTCCTGGTCTGTGAGCCATGTTTCCATTCTCATATTTTTTACCTGTATTGTATGGACCTTCTGAACTATCTATTGCGAAGCTAGTTTCATTCATATCATTTTTGAATCTAACATCATCAAATACAAAAAATTCTGGCTCAGGACCAAAATAAGCTTTGTCTCCTATGCCTGATTTTTTCAAATACTCTTCTGCTTTTTTAGCTGTTCCTCGTGGATCTCTTTCATATGGGTTTTTTTTAACTGCATCCAAAATGTCACAAAAAATATTTAATGTTGTATGTGAGTTAAAAGGATCAATAATTGGCCTGTCTAGATCTGGCTTTAAAATCATATCGGACTCATTTATTGCTTTCCATCCTGCAATAGAAGAACCATCAAAAAATACACCTTTATTTAACATGTCTTCATCAACAACTGTGGAGTCCATCGTCAAATGTTGCAGTTTACCTTTTGGGTCAGTAAATCTTAGATCGACAAATTCGACTTGCTTGTCTTTAATTAATTTTAGGACGCTCTTTGAGCTCATTCTACAATACCTTATTATTTTAAAATTGCATTAAAATTAAAAAACTATATTGAACAGTACTATTATATAATCAAATGATTTCAATATATAGATATTAACATATACCAGCTATGCACTTAATTCATAACTCATTATATTACTTAATCCGATCATATTAGAAATGAGAGAAGCTAAACCGATAGATCTATTTCTTTTGATTTTACTTGGCTTAATTTGGGGCTCATCTTTCTTTAATATCAAAATTGCAACTTATTCATACGATCCATTTACACTAGCTTTAATAAGAGTTATCTTTGCAAGTATACCTTTATTCTTACTCTGCAAATATCAAAATATTAAGATTGAAGCTTTTTCAAAAAACTGGAAACCCTATGCAATTATTGGTCTTTGCAATATTGCTATTCCATTTACTTTAATCGCTATAGGAACTGCTAAGATTAATAGTTATTTAGCTGCAATGTTAATGAGCACTACACCGATGAGCGGAATAATTCTTGCGCATTTTTTTACTAAAAATGAAAAAATAACTCTATTAAAATCCATTGGAATTTTAATTGGATTTTCAGGTATATTATTTCTATTTTTTGATAAATTGATTATTAACCAAAGTAATTATATTTATGTGTTAATTACTATTTTAGGTTCAACATTTTATTCAATTGGAGGAATTTTAACCTTAAAATTAAAAACAAAAGGAAATGAAAATGTTACTACATCTACAACTCTTTGGTCAGTAATTTTTTTATTTCCTTTATCAATGATTTTTGAAACACCTTGGCAATCAACCCCTTCACTAGAGTCTACTTTAGCGTTATTATATCTTGGCGTAATTGCAACAGGATTAGCTTGGTTGATTAGATTTAGAATATTAACTGTGAATGGTTTAGTTTTTCAAACTCAAGTAGCGTACTTAATTCCTATTTTTGGAGTTTTATTCGGATATTTACTGATGGATGAAATAATAACTTGGAGAGTGTTGATATCTTTGATTATAATAATATTAGGTATTTATATTGTAAAAAAAAACAATAAAGGTAGAAAAAAATAAAATGCAGACAGACTCAATTGAATTAAGTTTTTTATCAATTTTTGCATTTATAACCTTTTTTATCTTTTTAATTATAAGCAAATATTCATATAAATTTAATAATGGGATTCTTTTAGATGAAGACTTTCTTAAACCTCAGGCATTTCACAGTGAGTCAATTTCCCGTGGTGGAGGTATAGCAAGTATAATTGCTTTATTTGTATTTTTTGGAATTTATCATCTTCTTTTCTCAAAGATACTTTATGAATATGTTTTCCTATCCACGAGCTTATTTTTAGTAGGGTATTTAGATGACATAAAAATGAGAATCAGTCCAAATTTAAGATTAATATTAATGATAATGTTTTTAATTACATTTATAATATTTTTGCCTATTGAGGTTAGACATATTGATTTAATTTTTTTAAATTCTTGGCTCGATAATAAAGTTTTTTCAACTATTTTTATACTTTTATGCTTCTTATTTGTTGTTAATGGAGCAAATTTGATTGATGGGTTTAATGGTCTTTTAACAATTCATTTAATAATTATTAATTCAGTTTTGTTATTTTTAAACTTAGATAACAGTCAATTTGAATTTTCATTTTTTCTAACAGCACAAATTATTATTTTAATTTCCTTTCTTCTTTTTAATTTTCCAAAAGCTAAAATGTTTTTAGGCGATAGTGGCTCATACTTATTTGGATCCTTAATTTCTTTAAACATAATTATTACTAATAACTTAAATTCAAATATTTCATCCTTCTTTTTTTGCATTTTATTATTTTATCTATTTTTCGAAGTTTTTTTTTCTTTTTTTAGAAAAATTTATCAAAAAAAATCACCAGTTTTTCCAGACAATCAACATTTACACATGCTTTCATTTATAAAAATTTCTAAGGTTTTTGGACACGATAAAAGCAATTATATCAACTCTATCATTATAAATTCAATTTTTTCTATTTTTGTTTTACCCTCTATATATTTTGCTGATAATAGTCTAATTTGTAAGTATTGGTTTTTTACTTTAATTCTAATTTATACATTAATTTATTTTCGACTTTATCATTTAACAAAAAATTAAATTGATATATAAAAATACAATTATAATTTGGGCAAGTGGCGGAATTGGT
>MDTB01069604.1_pt1 | contig 11534 bp, 11 predicted proteins | sample 811161 | NCBI WGS metagenome assembly MDTB01 (sample SAMN05326650, study PRJNA326480) | marine metagenome | isolation source: seawater | place: Mediterranean Sea | collected 2009
CATAAAAAGACTCAAGACTGGAACACCTCCTCGATTAAATGCAAAAACAATAAATTTTGAAGATTGCATTATTCAAAAAGGAGACTCTCCTCCAGTGCCTTTCTCATTTTTGACAGTGAAAATTATCAATGAACAAACACCATGTTATATTACAAAAACAAATATTGAAACACATGATTTAATTAAAAATAATATCAGATTATCGCCTATTTATAACGGAAAAATCGATAGTAAAGGCCCAAGATATTGCCCATCAATTGAAGATAAAGTTGTAAGATTTAGTGATAAAGCAAGTCATTTAATATTTTTAGAGCCTGAAGAACGTGACGGTAATATTATTTATCCAAATGGAATATCTACTTCTTTACCTAAAAAAATACAACGTAAATTTATAAAAACTATAAAGGGTCTAGAGAATGTAGAAATTGAAAAGTTTGGGTATGCTATTGAATATTATTCTTTAGATGGGTCGGAAATTTTAAAGACATATGAAACAAAAAAAATTAAGGGTTTATATTTGTCTGGACAAATCAACGGGACTACCGGGTATGAAGAGGCGGCAGCGCAAGGGCTTTTAGCCGGTATAAACGCAACCTTAAGTATTCAGAATAAAAAACCTTTTGTTCTTGATAGATCGGAGGCTTATTTGGGTGTGCTTACTGACGATCTAACAGTAGGAGGGCTTAATGAGCCATACAGGATGTTTACATCTAGAGCTGAATACAGAATAACGCTAAGAGCTGATAATGCTGACTCAAGATTAACTGACTATGCAATAGATCTTGGTTTGGCGTGCGAAAATAGAAAGAATATTTGGCAGAAAAAAAAGGACCTTATAAGTAAGACAACAATAGAATTACAGCAAATTAAAACTTCCCCACAACAGATAAAGAAAAGTGGTGTTAAAATTAATCTTGATGGGAAAAAAAGATCAGCATACGAGGTACTAGGTTACAACTTGTCTTCTTGGGATAACATTCAAAAAATTTGGCCGCACTTGAGAAATATAAACATATCGGAAACTTTAAAAAGTCAGATAAAAACTAATGCGTTTTACTCAAAGTACGTAAATAGGCAAAACCTTGAGATAAAATCTTTAAAAAATGATTTTGATTTAGAATTTAAAGATAATTTGGATTATAACCAATGTGCTGGAATTTCTAACGAAATAAAAGAGATACTTAGAAAAAAGAAGCCTAAAAACTTTGGTGAAGCTAAAAGGCTACCAGGAATGACTCCAGCAGCTGCAGCTTTGCTGCTAAGACATTTAAAAAAAACAGGTTAAGCTGCATTGAAACAAAGATCATTTTTCAAGAATAACTTTAATGTTTCATGTGAAACAATGGAAAAATTTGATATTTATGAAAATCTAATAAATAAGTTTCAAAAAAAATTTAATCTTGTCAGCAACAATTCTCTTAACGAAATATGGTTGCGACATTTTTCTGATTCAGCGCAAATATATAAAAACATTAATCACAAATTTTTTAAAAATCAGAAAAAAGATGCTATAATTGATATTGGAAGCGGTGTAGGATTTCCAGGCATGGTAATTAGCCTAATGACAGAAAATGAAAAAAAAAACTATAATGTGACCCTAGTTGAAAGCAACAAAAAAAAATTTAACTTTCTGTGTATGCTTTCTAAAGAATTAGATTTAAAAGTTAACTTAGTTAATGATAGATCGGAAAACTTAGGAGACCAATACTTTGATATGATCACTGCAAGGGCAGTCGCGCCACTTGAAAAATTAATTAAACAGATCTATTTCAAAAATAAAAACCCTGGTTATATTTTACCTAAAGGTAGGTTTTGGAAGAAAGAAATTGAAAGCATAAAAAATAAGTGGTATTTCGAACAATTTATTGTTAAAAATAACATTTTTATTGATATTTCTGGAGGCGTTAATATCCTTCTAAAAAATCTCAGGTTTTATGCTTAGGTTGTACTGAATGAGAACAATTTTTTCTATAGTTAATCAAAAAGGTGGTGTTGGTAAAACTACCACAGCTGTCAATTTAGCTACAGCCCTCTCAATTACTGGAAAATCCTGTTTAGTTATTGATTTAGATCCTCAAGGTAATGCAAGTACAGGCTTCGCTATCACCTCAGAACAACGTAAGCCAGGAAGTTATGAAGTATTAAAAAATAAAATAGGAATTCTTGATGCCATTCGGCCAACAGAAGTTTCTGGTCTTGGAATTGTACCCTCAAGAGTAGCTTTAGCAAATGCTGAACATGAACTTATTAATGCTCATGAAAGAGAGTTTATGTTACAGAAAGCAATAAATTCTTTGCCGGCTACTTATAATGCAATAATTATTGACTGCCCTCCGGGCTTAGGTTTCTTGACCACAAATGCTTTAGTTGCGTCAGATAGAGTCCTAATTCCTTTACAATGTGAATTTTATGCATTAGAGGGACTTAGCCAAATTTTACGAGTTATAAAAAAAATTAAATCTGAACTTAATGATTCCTTAAACTTGGATGGTATTTTGCTTACTATGTACGATTCTAGAAATAAACTAAGTTTCCAAGTTGAGGAAGATGTAAGAGAAGTTATGGGATCAGTAGTATACAAAACAATTATTCCAAGAAATATTAAAATTTCCGAATCTCCATCTCACGGAAAACCGGTTTTACTTTACGATCATAATTGTCTGGGCTCAGAAGCTTATGTAAACTTAGCGGCTGAAGTTTTGCAGAAAGGAAACTTTGGAGGATTAAAATAATTTAAGGACATGGTGAAAAAAATTAAAAAACAAGCTAGAAGGTTAGGAACAGGTTTATCTCAACTTCTTGTAAAAGACGAGGAGTTAGCTTCTATAATAAAAAAACCAGGAAGACGGAAAAAAATAATCGCTGGCGAAATAAAAAAGAATATAAAAAAGACAAGTTTTATTCCCAAAGACACCTCTAATCAATCAAATTTACCTATACATATTATCTTTCCTGGAAAGTACCAACCAAGAAAGAATTTTGATAATCGAGAAATAGATGAACTAGCAACATCAATTAAAGAAAACGGGATTCTCCAACCAATATTAGTAAGACCAATTAATAATAATAAATCCTCTTATGAGATTATAGCAGGTGAACGCAGGTGGAGAGCGGCTCAGATAGCCAAACTTCACGAAGTACCAGTAATAATAAGAAGTTTTGATGATGAGACATCTTTAGGTGTTGCATTGATAGAAAATTTACAAAGATCTGATCTCAATATGCTTGAAGAGGCTGACGGATATAAGATGTTAATGAACAAATTTGAATATACACAAGAAAGGTTATCTACTCATTTAGGTAAGAGCAGGAGTCACGTAGCCAATGTTTTAAGGTTGTTAGGTTTACCAAAACAAATTAAAAAATTGATGATAATGGGTGAAATCAGTTATGGACATGCTAGATCTTTGGTAACCTTAGATCATAATATTGCAGTAGAGATTGCTAATGATGTTTCATTAAAAGGGTTAAGCGTAAGAGCAACAGAAAGATTAGTTAATAAATTAAAAAACCCAAAGAAAAATTCACAAAGTATTTTGGAAAAAGAAGATCCAAACGTTAAAGCACTAGAAAAAGAATTAACTAGTCTTTTAGGCATAAAGGTCAAAGTAAATCATAATGTAAAAGGTAAAGGTTCATTACAACTTTTTTATGATAGCTTAGATCAACTAGAGCCTATAATTGATAAATTAAGATGGATACCTCGCTAGTTTTCTTGCTTTAAGTAATATTTTAAGCAAAGAAAACTTAGATAATAAATGTTGATTATTATTGGCAGTTTTTAAATTTTGCTCAATTTCCGATAATAGAGAAATGACTCTTTCAAGTAAAGGAAAGTTCCAAATTTTCAAGTGGTTTATAAAATTTTTTTTATGCTTAAAAAAAATAGGAGGTTTCATTTGCTCTACTGCTGTTTCAATACTGCAGTTTTCTGATTTAAACTTTGCTTCATAAAGTTTGTGCGCATGCCTAGCACAAGCATTAATTATTGTTATATTATTTACACCTTGCTTAAATAAAAAGTTATATAAAGTGTCAAAATCCTCTAAATTTCCAGAGAATATATTGTATACTAAATTTTCAATGTCAATTGTCTTAGAATCATTAATTATTTCATATAGTACTTTCGAATTAATTGTTTGTTTAAATTTGTAATAATTAATAATTTTTTCTAGTTTTTGGTTTAGAAAATTTCTATCCCTGTCGTTGGAGTCTATTAACATTTTGACTAATTGATCACTAAGATAAATCCCCTCTTTTTTTAATGATTCTTTAATTATAGTCTCTTTTTCATAAAAATTATCCTCATAACATGGAATACTAACAAAAAATTTAGACGATTCGAATGCTTTTCTAATCTTATTTTTTTTTTCAAGGTCCCCTGAAATAATAATTACTTTAGACGATCTTGTGCTTACAATGTTTTTTAGATCCTCAATATTTATAACGCTACTAAGATTATTGAATTTGCAAATAATAATTTTCTTGTCACCAAATAAATCTGAGCCAAAACCCAATTCTTTTATGGAGCTGGAATCAGCGTTAATATCATTTAATTTAACTAAAGAATTATATTTTGACTCATTCTTAAAAATATTTTTTAACAATTTTTTGGATAAATTTTCAGACTTTCCAATATTTGGTCCATAGAATAAAAAAACCTCGAAATTTTTTAAATTCCTATAATCATTATCAATATTTTTTACCTTAAATATCACGGATAAATTTTTCCATTTTGAGGTAAGGCTAAAACGATTAATGAGATTTCATTGGCTAAAAATTTAATAACATTATGACTTGAAGTTTCTTCTGCTTTAATACTTGCATAAGGGCTAGAACCAATATTGTAACTTGTTGATTTGTTTAAGCTTCCGCTTGAAATAAGACCTTTTCTATCATAAAAAGCATAATTTACATTATAGTTTAGAGCTGCTCGAGTAGTAGTCAAATCTTTCTGTAATCCCAAGCCGTACTTGACCTTCTGAAGTGACACTATAAGTTTTAACCTTGAGGACTTGGAATTTTTTTTTGACAAACCCTTACTTAGGTAATTTTTCATAATTTGGTTGTCTTTACCTCCGCCCTCCGGAGATTTTACTATAATGTTAATATTATATTCAAGAAGAATACCATTGTCTTTGTATAATGGCTTAAATCCACAGGCAACAAAAAAAAAACATAAGATTAAGATGGAATATTTTTTAATCATAAAACAAAATTTATTATTTTATTTTTAACAAAAATTACTTTTTTAGAACTATCTAAGTTTACTTTAATATCCTCAAATTTTTGCTTGATTTCGAGTTCGATTTCTTTTTGTTTTAAATCTTTTTTTACATTCACTAAGCCTTTTTTCTTTCCATTTACTTGAAAAACAATATTTATATATTCTTGATTTAATAAACTTTTATTAATTCTTGGCCATCTTAGGTTGGAGATTGATACATTTTTTAAATTACCAACAGATGCTAATTCTTCTGAAAAGTGAGGAGTGAAAGGGTAAATCAGCCTAATAAATATTGACCATGAAAAATCATGTAACTCTTTAATATTATAAGGAATTTTAAAAAGTTCATTGGCTAGCTCCCTTAACTTTGCTATAGCCACGTTAAATCTATGCGATTCGATATCATCTGTAATTTTTTTTACAAAAATAGTAAGCTTTTTCACTAAAATTTCAACTTCACTATTTTTAGTATTAAAATTAATATTTACTAAATCATTTGTATAAAAGTTAAATTTTTTTAAAGACAAATAATTAAAAACTTTACTCAAAAACTTCCACGTTGCCTTCACTCCTTCATCTGACCATTCGAGATCTCTTTCTGGGGGAGAATCTGACATTATAAAAAATCTTGCAGTATCTGCACCATATTTTTTAATTATAGTTTCAGGGTCTATGATATTTTTCTTGGATTTGCTCATTTTCTCTGAACGTCCCTTAATTAAAATTTCTCCTTTAAAATTAAAGTATTGATTATTTTTTTTTATAACATTAATTGGCTCAACCCATTCATTTTTTTTTGTTTTATAAGTTTCATGATTTACCATTCCCTGAGTGAGAAGGTTTTTAAATGGTTCTAATGGAACATCATAACCACATTTTTTTAAAGCTCTCATAAAAAATCTTGAATAAAGAAGATGAAGAATAGCATGCTCAACTCCACCAATATATTGGTCAACTGGCATCCATTTTTTTATGCTTTTGTCGTCAAATATTTTTTTTTCATTTTTCGGATCGCAAAATCTTAAAAAATACCAAGACGAATCAACAAATGTATCCAAAGTATCCGTTTCTCTTTTACCCTTAATGCCTGTTTCTTTGCATTCAAAGTTTACCCAATTTTTATTATTCTCAAGAGAATTTCCTTTAGATGTAAAATTTTTTTCATTTGGCAATAAAACAGGTAAGTCTTTTTCCGGCACCAAATATATATCTCCATTCTGTTTGTATACAACTGGTATTGGACATCCCCAATACCTTTGCCTGGAGACTCCCCAGTCTTTTAGTCTATAAATTACTTTACTCTTTCCTTTAGCAATTTTAGTTAATTTTTCCGTAATATTTTCCCTTGCCTCTTGAATTTCACAACCATTAATAAAATCTGAATTTATCATTTCACCTTTTTGGTCTAAGTAGGGTAATTTTTTTTCATTATTTTTTATAACTTGCTTTATTTCTAGATTAAACTTATTTGCAAAATCATAGTCCCTCTGATCATGAGCAGGGCAACCAAAAATTGCACCAGATCCATAATCGGACAAAACATAATTTACAAAATAAATTGGAATTTCTTTTTCGGTCAATGGATGTCTTGCAAATAAATCAGTAAAAAAACCCTCTTTATCTGCTTTATCAAGAGTTTCTTTTTTTCTCGCAAATTTTTTTGTTTTATTTTTAAAATGAATAAAATCTTTATTTTTCACAAAACGATTAGAAAGCCAATGATCAAAGCTTAATCCAATGAATGAAGAACCATATAAAGTTTCTGGCCTAGTTGTAAACACATTTATATCCTCTCCAATTTCAAGAATTTCAAATTTTATTTCTAATCCTACTGATTTGCCAATCCAATTACTTTGCATAATTTTTACCTTTTCTGGCCAACCATCTAAAGATTTCAAATCATTCAAAAGTGGTTCAGAAAAATCAGAAATTTTGAAAAACCATTGTGACAAAGTTTTAGATTTAACGTCTGCACCGGACCTCCAACCTTTTCCATCAATAACTTGTTCATTAGCTAAAACAGTTTTATCTACTGGATCCCAGTTAACTAAACTATCTTTTTTGTAAACCAGATCATTATTATAAAAATCTAAAAAAATCTTTTGTTGGTGCTTGTAATAATTTATAGAGGAAGTGGAAATTTCTCTATCCCAATCAATTGCAAGACCTAATCGACTTAACTGATCTTTCATATTTTTTATATTATTCAAAGTCCAGCTTTGTGGGTCTGTTTTATTCAAAATTGCAGCATTTTCAGCAGGCATTCCAAAACTATCCCAACCCATAGGATGGAGTACATCAAATTCGTTAAGTTTATAAAATCTAGCAATAACATCACCAATTGTATAGTTTCTAACATGACCCATATGTATGTTTCCCGATGGGTAGGGAAACATCTCTAGTATATAGCGTTTAGGTTTTTTCTTATTATTATTAGATTCAACTTTTTTTAAATCTGACCAAATTTTCTGCCATTTTTTTTTCAATCATATTGTGGTTGTAAATATTTTTTTCAGTCATTGATCCTCTAAATGATTTATAAAATAACTTATAGCACCAAATCCATATAAAAATTTATTTTTTAACCTTTTAAAGTTTTGATCATCAATTCCACCCAATGCAAAAACACGAGAATTACTTTCCTTGCATAAACTTATAAATCTAAGAGGGTTTATGGGTCTAGTAAATGGATGAGTTCGTGTCTTATAAACCGGTGCAATAAATATAAAATCAAATTTTATTGTTTTAGAGATTCTTATTTCTTTTAAAGAGTGCACTGTTGTAGCAAGTAAGAGTTTTTTTTCGTAGTCCTTAGTTTTTATATTCACTGAGCTTTTCATTACTGATTTATTAATAGACAAAAAAACTCCATTAGCAAAAAATTTTCTTGCCAGAGATGGAGAATTGTGAATTAAAAAGCAAATTTTTTTTTTTTTAATTTATTTATTAAAGGGCATATTTGGTTTGAAAATAAAGTTTCTTTAATAGATTTTTTATTATAAAAGATAATACCTACACTATTATCTAACAAGTCAATAGTTATGGTGCTTTTTTTTGAAAAAGGGTCACAAAAAAACCATTTTTTTGGTAAATTGAAAAACATGATTTATATTAATATGTATGGTTAACGTTTACGATAATTATATTAAGATTTTAGAAAGAGTATCTAAATTTTACTCAAATTCAAATTCTTTAAAACCAAAACCTGAAATCATTGCAGTCTCAAAAACATTTGGTGAAGAATCAATACTTCCTTTGCTTGAAAAAGGAATTAAAGTTTTTGGTGAAAATAAAGTACAGGAGGCCGAGGAAAAATGGTCAAAACTAAAAGAAAGATTTGAAAAAATTGAATTACACCTTATTGGTCCCTTGCAATCTAACAAAGTAAAATCGGCCTTAAAAATATTTGATTGTATCCAGACAATTGATAGAGAAAAGCTTGTAAAAAAAATAAATAATTTGATTGAGAATGACGAATTTATTTATAAAAAGAAAATTAAATATTTCATTCAAGTGAATACAGGAAATGAAAGTCAAAAATCTGGTGTATTATTAAATGAAGCTAAGGAATTTATTAACTGGTGCGTTAATGACTCTAAATTATTAATATCTGGTTTGATGTGCATACCCCCTTTAGATCAAGATCCTGAAAAGCATTTTAAAATAATAAGCCAGTTATCTAACGATCTAAATATTCAGCATAAAAGTATGGGCATGACTAATGATTATGAAAAGGCACTAAAATATAATGCGACCTATATTAGAGTAGGTTCAGCTATTTTCGGACCGAGGGGAGTTAAAAGTTTTTAATTTTAATAACTGTCTCAGAGTTTATAAATTTTAACATTTCCAAAAGTTGTTCCTTTTTGATAGCAATACAGCCTTCAGTAAACATTTTTTTTTCTGCACAATGAACAAAGATTGCACTTCCTTTATTATAAAGAGTTGGTGATATATTATAATTTATAACAAGAATTATATCATAACAATCATCATTTCTATAGAGTTTCTCGTGTTTATAAATTGTAGGAAGAGTAATTAGCTGATTGTAATCCGGGTCATTTGAATCAGTTGACCAACCCATGAACTTTTTTATACTGTTAGGGACTAGTTTGGATTCAATGTGCTTTATTTTATCTGCCCTAAAAAACAATGAGGTAAATCTATATTCTCCTTCAGGTGTAATGCCATCTCCTTCCTTTTTTTTTTGACCAATTCCAGAAAAACCAACATTACATTTAATTTTTTTATCGCAATAATATAAATCGGCAGTATACTTCGAATTATTAACGGGTTTTACAACAATTGTTTTCATATTCTTACGTTAGTAATGTCTAAAAAAATTAATATAATAATTGTCACCAAAAAAAACATTGGATTCTTAGATTTAAAAGAAAATCTTGAAAAAAAATTATCCGTACCAGTGCAATTTTCAAACAAACTAGATTTATTAAACTCAGATTTAGAAGGTTTTAATATCTATATTTTAAACGCAGATGATGGTGAAAACAAAATAATTTTAAAAAATATAAATGAGCATCTACAAAATTTTGAGAAAATCTTTATTATTACCAAAAATTTTTTGCATTTTCAGGATCAAAAAAATATTAAACTTATAACTTTGCCATTAGACCTAAAAAACTTTCTAAACGATATATCTACACAAATAAAAATATTAAAACAAAAAAAATTTGTAAATCAAAAAAATTTTAAATATTCCAATCAAGAATCAAAGTTATATTTTAAAAAAACTCAAAATACTGTTAAACTTACAGAAATGGAAAATAGATTTTTTAATTTCCTGCTCAATTCCAAAAAACCAATTACAAAAAAAGAAATTTTGAAAAAGGTTTGGTATCATCAGAAGGAACTTAATACTCATACTCTAGAAACTCTTGTTTATCGTTTAAGACATAAAATAGAGTTTAACCCCAAAAAACCGAAAATTTTAATTTTAGATAAAAATAAATACTACATTAACAAAACTTAATCTATTTTAAATTTATTAGAACTGGAACATGGTCCGACGGCTTCTTCCAATCTCTTGTGTGTTGAAGAATTCTAACAGTCTTAACCTTCGATTCTAGGTCTAAAGAGCACCAAAAATGATCTAATCTTCTTCCGCGATTATTTTTTTTATAGTCTGGCGATCTGTAACTCCACCATGTAAAAAGATTTGATGGTAAAAAAACTTTTTCCTTAATTAAATCAATCCAGGGCCCAGTGTTTAAAAGTTCATTTAATTTTTTTATTTCAATAGGTGTATGACTTACGGTGTTAATGAGTTGCTTGTGAGACCAAACGTCGTTCTCATTAGGAGCAATATTAAAGTCTCCGCATAAAATTGTTTTATTATTTTTATTTTGTTTAGACCAATTTATAAGTTCATCAAGAAAATTAAGTTTATGCTCAAACTTTTTATTGTTTTTCGGGTTAGGTTCATCTCCCCCAGCGGGAATATAGAAATTGTGAATGTTTAGTTTATTTATCTTTATTGAAATATGTCTTCCGTCGTTTAGGTCGCACCAATTTACTATTTTATCTATTTCTGACTTTTGCTTGGTTATTATACAAACCCCATTATAGGATTTAATTCCATTTAAATGAATAAACTTGTAACCTAATTTACAAAAAAATTTTTTTGGAAATTTATCATTTTCAACTTTTGTTTCTTGAAAACATAAAATGTCTGGACTTTCTTCAACAATTAGTTTTTCGATATGGCTTAATCTTGACCTAATAGAGTTTATATTCCAGGATAATAATTTCATTTAAATAAAAAAATCTTCATTAATCTTTTCTACCAAAAGGAATTTTTCTTGGGTCAATAATTTTAAATAAATCAGACTCAAGCGGACGATTAACAATTACGTTGTCGAGAGCAATTTCTGTAATATTATTAGATTCATCAACAATAATCCATTTTCTTAATGAAAAAGGAACTTTCTCAAAAATAATTTTAATACTACCTAAATCGCCTTTACTCTTATCTTTTAAATGAATCATCAGTTTATTTTCTTTATCATTAAATTTAATTATATTATAATCATCCAAAGAAAAAGATTTTTCCAAAAATACTTTAAATGGAATTTCACTAAATTTATAAATACTAATGTCTGGTATTTTTTTTTTAATTACAGCCAGCTTTTTGCCATCGCTTACAATGCTTTGATCGACAGGCTTCACATAATCTACTCTTAATTTTAGAGGTTTATCAATGTATAAAAAACCATTTTCTATTTCTCCTTTACTTGAAATCTGAGTAAATTCTGCAGATAAAGTTTGTAATTCCTCCAAAAAAAGTAAG
>MDTB01197342.1_pt1 | contig 11534 bp, 10 predicted proteins | sample 811161 | NCBI WGS metagenome assembly MDTB01 (sample SAMN05326650, study PRJNA326480) | marine metagenome | isolation source: seawater | place: Mediterranean Sea | collected 2009
GTCGTTATTTACAGGATCTAATCTTTCATTATTCTCTCTATCTTTACTGAATTGTTTTCATACGATAATATTACGGGGCGGTCAGGAATAGTTGAAAGTCGGCATTACCCTTTACGTATTAATTTTGAAATCACCATTTCGTCAAGTTAGAGATAGATATCTGAATTTAAAATTTAATTGGTAAGAAGCAGTATTATTGAATTCAAGTTACGGTAATCAGCTATTAAATTTATAATTGTCTGATCTAAACTTAAATTGGATTGCAAAAACAACAAGCGATCCAACCCCCATGGCAATTAAGGCAAATTGCCATGCAACCAGTGTGTTTTCTCCCCCAAAAAAATCAATTATACTCCCGATTAGTGGTCCTCCAATGGCGCCACCAGTAAAACCTATTATCGAGTGAACAGCTAAAATTGCACCTCTATTATCTGGATCGCTTGACTCGACTGCTCCTGCAGTCAGTGCCCCAGAATCTAACATAATAAAGAAATTATAAAACCAAAGTATAAAAATTGCCAATGGGATGCCATTATTAATAAAAATTGCACAGAAAATACTAATGAAAAAAGAACATAATCCAATTGATGCTATTACATCATGTCGATTATATTTTTGTGCTAATTTAGCTCCTAAAATGGATGCTATCATTCCAGTTAACATGATAATACTTACTATTAGAGTAATTGTCTCGATAGAAATAGACTGAGGGCTACTGCCTCCTATAAAGAAAAATAAAGCGACGCTCCAAGAACGAAATGCAAAAAGTTCATAGGTATGAACGCCGTATGCCAAAATATAGCTCATAGATTTTTTTTTATTAAAAACAGGTCTAAAATCTAACGGATTCCTGATCACAGAACCAACCTTTACCTTGATCGGTTTTGACTTAACGAATAAAAAAATTAAAGTAATACTCAATAAAAGAGTTAGACTGCTCAAAAGTGCCGCGAAACGATAATCAAAACTTGACAACATCAAACCCATCACAAAGTAAGAACCGCCTGTTCCAAGGCCAAAGCACGACGTGTACCAGGGTACTGCACTAATACGATCGTGATCATTTAATCGGGTATTAAGTATTTGAAGACCTGGCATATAGGTTCCGGCCAATCCAGCTCCAACTAACGTCCAAAACAAAAGAGCTGTCCAAAAATCATTTACAAAAAAGACAAACCCAGTATTACCAAAAAAAGCAATTATGCATCCTGTTATGAAGATCCATTTAGCGTCAAATTTATCAGTAAAGCCTACAAGGATGGGAGTCGCCATTACATATCCCAAAAAGTATGATCCACTTATCACGCCAATTTCAGTATTAGAGAGACCCCATATGTACCGTAAATCAATTAGAAAAACTGGCCAAAGTGCAAAACTCATTAATGAAAGAAATGATGAGGTGCAAACAATTAAAATGATTTTTGTTTTTTCTTGTAATTTATAAGGCATTCAATTCAATGCACTAACCACCTAGAAATAGGCGCCCAACGTCCGGATTTTCAAGAAGTTTATGGCCTTTGTCTGCAATCGCAGTCTCTCCAGATACAAGAACGTAACCAAGATCAGCAAATGCGAGACCTTTTTTTGCATTCTGTTCTACCATAATAATTGTTTTCCCATCTTTCTTCTGAAGATCTTCCAAAATTCCAAAAACCATATCGATAAACCGTGGTTCTAACCCAATAGAGGGTTCATCAACAAGTAAAACATCAGGTTGCATTACTAGTGCTCGAGATATTTCTAAAAGACGCCGTTCTCCACCAGAAAGTACGCCTGCAGGTTTATAACGCCGTTGGGCAAGCCGATCATATTTTTCGAAAACGTATTCAGCTGCCTTCTTGGCTTCGCTTGGTTTATTTTTTAAAAACCCACCCATAAGTAAATTTTCCTCTACTGTCATCTGGGGAAAAACCGACTTGTCCTGTAAAATATAAGCAATACCAGCTTCCGAAAGTTTTTGAGACGGTGAAAGTTTTGTTATATCTTTTCCAGCAATTTCGATACTACCAGAAAAAATATTTGTGAAACCAAATATAGAATGCAGAATGGTGGACTTTCCTGCCCCATTTGGTCCAATCAAACAAAGTGATTGTCCCTTTTTCACCCGTAAATCAAAGTCATGAAGAATTTCCATCTTTCCATAGCCAGCGTTTAGATTTTTTATTGATAGAAATGACTCATTGTCAGTTAATAACTCTAATGTATTTACATCAGGAGCATTTTTTGAGATTGAAGCAGCTTCCTTGGCCACTTGATCGACAGACATTACGACCTCAACACTGCCAACACCGTAACCGCTAACTTTCTTTGTACTTTTCTTTTTGCGGCTTGCCGTTGATTTGTATTTTTTGTTATTGACCACTATTGACCTCCAAGATAGGCGTCGATGACTCTTTGATCGTTTTGCAGTTCATCCGGCTTGCCTCTTGCAAGCATCTTTCCGTTTGAAAGACAATATATCTCGGAGGCTAAATTCATTATAACCCTCATATTATGTTCGATTACGCACAAGGTTATGCCTAATTCTTGATTTGCTTTTTGAAGCCTATCTATCAATCCATTAATCAGGGTCGGGTTTATCCCAGCTGTGGGCTCGTCAAGTAAAAGTGCTTTAGGTTCGTTCATAAGTGCCATAGCAAATTCAAGTAGTTTTTGTTGACCAAAAGAAAGATCTCCCGAAATAAGATTACGTTTTGAATAAAGCCCTACGAATTCTAATAAATGCTCAGCCCTGTCTTTAATTTCTCCACTTCTGCTTGCAAAAATGCTGTCTTTTGAATCCTTTTTCCTTGAAATTGAAATTTGCATATTGTCTACACAGTTCATTTTTGAATAGATTCTTGTCTGTTGAAAAGTTCTGAGCAAACCAAGCCGTGCGATATCTCCAACCAAGAGTTTTGAGATTTCATTACCGTCAAATTTGATTGAGCCTTGATCGATTGGATGGAAACCAACTATTGAATTAAACAGTGTAGTTTTTCCACACCCGTTGGGACCAATGATACCAGTTATTGATCCTTCTTTTACGGTCATTGAAATATCAATATTTGCTTTTACGCCACCATAGGCTTTTGAAACTTTAGAAACTTCGATTATATCTGGCATAAAACTCCTTAATTATTTTGTCACATTTTTTGACGTGTCAACAACTATACCAAATTTTTCTGGATACTTTGTTTGCAACCATCCCATGATCCCTTGTTGAAAATATACAATGTTCACTATTAATATCAGGCCAAGTGTAACCCATTGCCAACCGAGAAGGTAAGTCCAAGTCGTTTCTTTCACAATATGGAATATGATAGCACCTAGAACTGGACCCCATATTGTACCTTTCCCCCCCAAAAGGACGCATGCTACCATGAAAATACCAAATGTGGGGATTGGATAAGCTACTTCCTTATCAATGAATCCTGATAAATTTCCTGCTATTGCTCCCATTGCTCCCATAAAAATGGCTGTGACAGCCCAACCGATTTGCTTGTACCGTAGTGTCGGAATTCCCATTGCTTCCGCTTTATCTTCATCATCTCGGATAGCGTTAATTGCCAATCCAAATTGCGTAGATAACATCCATCTAATGATGATGTGCGCCACAACAGTTATCAAGAAACAAAGTACATAAAAGAAGACTGATCTCATCTCAATATCACCAGGGAATAACGGCATTGAGATACCCGACGCTCCTCCAACATAGTCTATTGTAATTGTAACCTCGGCCGCAGCAATAGCTAATCCTAATGAACCTATTGCAAAATATGGCCCGCGTAGACCGAACATAAAAGTACCAAAAAGTAAAGACAGAAGTAAAGCTGCTAACGCTCCGCCAAGTGTTCCTAGAAATATGCCCCAGTAATACTCACTAACAGTGAACTCTGGTTTTACAGCACCCATCGCAGAGGTGTATGCTGCTACACCCGGCTCATAAAAAATTGCAATCTGAATAATAGCAGAAACATACATACCAACGCCAAAGAAAGTTATATTTCCCAAAGAGTTATACCCTGTGTGCCCCCCCAAGATATCCCAAGTAGAAGCCATCAACACCATCATCCATAGATATGCCATTGATAAAGTATAATTGGGAAATATGAAGGGCCCAAGTATGCCAAAAATACCAAGTCCTAAATAGATTAAGAGCTCTCTTTTAAATATCATTTCACCGCCTGTCGCTTTCTTTTCATATTTATTTGTCTGACGATTAAAACAATAATTAAAATAAGAACTGGTGCGGCCACTTCGTAGGCTGTTCCCAAAATCATTCCTGTATATTTTTCAAACAATCCGATACCGAAAGCAGCTCCAATAACTCCTGGTAGATTTCCAAGACCTGCAGCCGTAACAATTGCAAAAGACCTTACAGAATAAGTTATTCCATAAAATGGTTGAATAACCCAAATTATGGAAACTAATACTCCGGCCGCGCCACAGAGTGCAGCATTAAAAGCAAAAGTAAAAGCGTAGACTTTGTCGGTATCAATTCCTAAAACTCTCGCAGCTCTTGGATCTTGAGCTGTGGCTCTGATCGCTTGTCCCATTCGTGATCTTTTCATAAATACTACAACACAGATTGTAATAATTGCTGCCAACACCAATGAAAGTATTTTCGAGTAGGGCACCGTAACCATCCCCTCGAATGCATCGATAACTGGCAGCTTCATATCGATGGTTTGAACTTCTGGACCAAAAAATAAATTCATAACTTGTTGCAGTAACAATGAAAGACCGAATGTTGCAAGCAACGATACAAACATATCTTGGTTAATCACTCTTCTTATAATGAGCACGTAGACGATCCAACCAAAGCAAAACATTACGCTTACGACGATTAAAAAGGTCAGTGGTAACGGGATATTTTGGTAAGATAATGCAAGGGCGAGATATCCACCCATGATAACAAAATCACCCTGTGCTAAATTCTTTACGTTCATTACACCCCACACTAAAGCAAGTCCGTAAGCACTGAGAGCAAATACAGCTCCCAGAAAAATACCATCTAGAATAACTTGTATATTTATGATCGGAGCCCAAACAAAAAGTAATTGGAGATTATCATACATCAATGTCACCAAAAAAGAGTAAAGGGAAGGATAGTCCTTCCCTTTAATTTAAAATTATTAAAATTAATAGCTTACGTTTCGAGGATAATCTAGATCGTTGAAAGTTTGTACTAGATTGTAAGATCCATCACTGCCAATTTGCCTTAAAAACATTGGTTTTGCTATATTGTTCCCGTCAGGTCCAAATTTTACATCACCATAAAATGTTTCCATTTCAACTGCTGCGATTGCATCTCTGACAGCATCTTTATCAAAACTATTAGCTGCTTCAAATGCTTCCTTCCATACATAAACTGCTGCTGAAGCTTGAGCAGATTGATACGGCACAGAGCTGTAACTGGGGTGAGCTGTTATAAAGTCAGAATTCCAGTTAGACGCTGTTCCAAACATTGCATCTTTTTTATTGATGTTAGGCGTCCATTGAGTTGGACAAAGGAAACCGGTTGAAGCGTTCGGAAACTTTTCATGAACTTTGGCAGCTTCGCAATGCGTCAGAGCAATTATCGGCACATTAATTTTCATTTCATCGATTTGACGTGCAGCTGTAGCTGCCCCTTTAGAGTGACCCGATACAATTAATATATCAGGCTTAAGGGCCTTGACTTTGGTTAGCGTGGTTGACATATCGGACAAATCTGCTGGAAGTTGGTCGTCAATGATAATTTTCATTCCATAGCTACCAATTAACTCTACTAATCCAGCCCTAATATCCATTGAGAATGGATCTCCTTCAAAAGCCATTGCAACCTTTGTTTCACTAGGAGATTTGCCGATACTTTTTTTCTGGTCGGCTGCAAAGTGGACCGCTCCTGGTAGATAAAGGTCTGTAGTGGATAACACTGCAAAAAGATATTTATAACCTTGAGTAAACAACGAACGTGAAGCACCTTCGGCTTCGATCATGGGTACTCCAAATTTTTCAGATACCGGAGCAATTGCTTTTGTCATTCCCGAACTGTATGGTCCTAGCATATAGTCAACACCATCTTGTTGGATAAGTCTTTCAGCAAGCTGAGCTCCTCGCGCAGGCGTCGATTCATCATCATAATATTTTACTGTTAACTTATAGGATTTACCACCAACTTGTACGCCACCAGTCGCGTTGATTCTATCAACCGCAAAGTCGTATCCTCTTTGGGTATGCAACCCATTAGTTGCGTATTTTCCTGTAAGAGATAATGCTGAACCTAGCGTGATCGTATCTCCTTCGACTTTTGCAAATGCTGTACTTGTAATCCCTGTTAAACAAACAGCAATAACTGAAGTGCAACTTAAAAAACGTTTTATAATCATAATTTCCTCCCAAAAACGAATGAATTTGCCGGTTTTATCAGTCGCCCGTCGGCTTGCAGACGATCTGAGAATTCCTAATTAAGCCTTATATAATTCATTGTGGAATAAGTACAGAAGTTTTAATCGAGCAAAACCAAGACGATCGATAAAAGAAGTAAAAATATTGCTAAAAATTCTTTCCAAGATGGTCGCTCTTTAAAAAACAGTATCGAAATCAAAAGTGCTAATACTAATTCAATTTGTCCGATGGCTCTTACTGGCGCAACAGCATTCGCCGAAAATGCATAAAACCAACAAAAACTAGTCAAAGCGCCAAAAAAGCCGACAACTGTCGAGCCTCGCCATTCTTTGAACGTTAGGTTAAATTCTGTTTTAGCATTAAAATGCATCCAAATGCCCATCAAAAATGTCTGTATTAGTAATGACACACTCAAAGTAGTACCTGCCTTTACAATCAAATCATTTCCGTTGAGGGAGTCTGTTGCCGCCCTAAAACAAACGCTACAGAGGGCTAAAAAAGCACCGCTCGCTAATCCCAAACTTGCTTGTTTAGAGAATAATGATGTTTTTAAATTAATAAAACTAACTTGCCCTTTAACCACAGAAAGAAAAATTATAGCGATGAATCCGAGAACTATGGCAGCTCCTGTTTGAAAACTTACAATTGAACCAATTAATATTGCTTCAAAAAAAGCTACTTGAATTACTTCTGTTTTTGAAAAAGCTGTCCCCGCAGCAAATGATCTGTGAGAAAAAAGTTTTATTAATAAAACTGTAAATACAATTTGTAGCACCCCGGCTATTGTTACCCAAAATATGAAAGGATAAGTAAAACTAGGAAATCGGGTTCCCGAAAGAAAAATATAGCCTAGAAGCCAAACCCACGCAAACGGCAACGCGTATGAAAATCTAACATAACTTGCACCAAAATCACCCAAACGTGTTTTCAAGTTTTTTTGTTGGGCTGTACGAAAACTTTGCGAAATAGCCGCTAGTAGTGTCACCCAGACCCAGACTGCCAACTCAATATCCAATCAATTTCTTAATTTTTTCAAAATACACCTACATAATATTTAACAATTTAGCAACAACGGATCATTTCTTTAATTACTAAAAATTTGTTTAGATTTGTCTTGTCAACATAAAAAATTCACGTAAAAACTATGTGATAATGCATAACTAACTTTTGTAACCTTTGTGAAGGAAATAATATGGATTTGGGAATGAGTGAACAGGTTGCTTCCTTAGTAAAAGATGTTAAAGCTATGATTAATAATGATGTTCTTCCTGCTGAGGCAGATTTTTTTGCAGAAGTTGCGGTTGCTTCAGATCGTTTTAAATATTCTAATAGAATGACTGAAATTTTAGAACGGCTTAAATCAAAAGCGAAATCAAGAGGTCTTTGGAATTTTTGGCGAACGGGCTCTAAAAAAGGTTTTGATCTATCAACGGTCGATTATGCGTATTTAGCTGAAGAAATGGGAAAATGTCGGCTCGGAGCCGAGGTATTCAATTGTTCAGCTCCCGATACTGGCAACATGGAAGTATTTGAGCGTTATGGAAGTCTTGAGCACAAGGAAAAGTGGTTAAAGCCTTTGTTGAACGGCGATATAAGATCTGCATACTGTATGACGGAGCCAAATGTTGCATCGTCAGATGCTACCAATATGGCGTTAAGTGCTATTAAGCAGAATGACACTTATATTTTGAATGGGGAAAAATGGTGGGCTTCTGGCGCAGGCGATCCGAGATGTGCTGTTTATATTGTCATGGTTAAAACAGGAGATGATTCGGCGCCAAAACATCAACGCCATTCTATGGTTATTGTTCCTTCAAAAGCTAAAGGGCTTAAAATTATTCGTCCAATGGAGGTCTACGGTCATGACGATGCTCCTCATGGTCACATGCATATTTCTTTTGAAAATGTAAAAGTCCATGAAAAAGATCTGCTACTTGAAGAGGGTAAGGGTTTTGAAATTGCTCAAGGTAGATTGGGCCCGGGCCGGATACATCATTGTATGCGAGCTATTGGTCAAGCCGAAGCGGCATTGGAACTTATGTGTCGTAGAGGCCTTTCAAGAACTGCATTTGGAAAACCTATTGCGCATCTCGGTGCAAACTTTGACATAATCGCTGAAGCTCGAATTGATATTGAAATGGCCAGATTACTGTGTTTAAAAGCTGCTTGGATGATGGATAATAAGGATAAACGGATTGCAGCAAACTGGATAAGTCAAATAAAAGTAGTGGCGCCGAGAGTCGCTCTTAAAATCGTTGATGAGGCTGTGCAGATGTATGGTGGTCAAGGCATAAGTCAAGATACTCCTCTAGCAGCAGCTTGGACCCATTTGAGAACACTTAGATTAGCCGATGGACCGGATGCCGTTCATAGAAGACAAGTTGCTCGAAACGAATTGAAGAAATATTCCAACGAAAAAATAAGTTAAAATGAATCGCGTTCCAAATCTTGACATGGCCTTAGTTAATAGGGCGCTAAAAAAACGTTTACCACAATATTTTGGACCGTGGAAAGCAAAAAAAACTGCCTTAGGTCAATCAAACCCAACATTTATTCTCAAGGGTAAAAATAATAATGTAGTTCTGCGAAGGAAACCTGATGGTAAACTTTTAAAGTCGGCTCACATGGTTGAACGCGAATATCAGGTCATGAAAACTTTATACAACACCAAAGTACCAGTTCCAAAAGTTTTTTATCTTTGTGAAGACATTACGGAAATTGGAAGTACTTATTTTGTAATGGAGTATATGACTGGCCATACTTTTCCTGAGCCAGAACTTCCCAAACTATCAAAAGAACAAAGATCCCATGTTTATGATGAAATGAACCGAGGTCTCTCAGAATTACACAAAATAAGTCCCGACAAGGTTGGACTTCGGGGTTATGGAAGGTCAGGCAATTATTTTCAACGACAGCTATCAATTTGGTCCCGCCAATTTGAGCAGAGTTTTACTGAAAAAATAATTGAAATGGAAATATTGAAAGATTGGCTTTTACAAAATATTCCTGAACAAACGCTAATTGATCGAATTGTCCATGGGGATTGGCGGATTGACAATTTAATTTTCTCTAAATCGGATTTTTCACTCAAAGCGGTTGTGGATTGGGAATTATCGACGCTTGGCGATCCTAGAGCTGATTTAGCTAATCAGATTATGCAGTGGTCAATGCCAGTTGGTAAAGAAGGAAGAGGCTTGTCTGGGTTGGAGCGAAAGACACTAGGAATACCAGAGGACCAGGAATATATCGATTTGTACGCACAAAGAGTAGGGTTACCCAAGGCGCCTGATCTAACATTTGCGGTCGCCTTCAGTTTCTTTAAAATGGGGGCTATCCTACAAGGAGTAAAAAGGAGATCGCTCGACGGGAACGCTTCAAACAGGGATAAAGGAATTTTATTGGGAAAATACGTTAAAGTGTTTGCCCAATCAGCGTTAAAATATTTGAAATTTGATTGACCAGTCATAACGGAATAGTGATCTTAACTTGGAGTCCTCCTAATTCACTGCTCTGTGCCAAAGTTAAGTTTCCCCCGTGACTTCTAACAGTATCAAGGGCAATTGAAAGGCCGAGACCAACTCCAGAGTGATTGTTTTGATTTCGAGACTGGTCTAATCTCGAAAACGGTTTTAGCGCTGTAGCTCGATCTTTTGGCTCGATCCCTGGTCCATTATCATCCACTTTTATGAGTAAATATTTTTTATGAACTTCTAGTATCATTATAACTTTTGTTCCAAAGTTAACGGCGTTATCAATAATATTTTGTATTGTTCTTTCAAAAATATTTTCTCTTAAAGGAATATGCTCAATAGTACTGTTATTATTTTGTATAACTAATTTAAGGTTAGGGAACGAATTTTGATTTCTCGTTGTTATTCTCTGTAAGAATTTAATTGGATTCACTAGGGTTGTTTCTTCAACTGCTTCAGTCTTGGCAAAATCTAGAAATTCATCAAGCATTGATTGCATACTATTTACATCATTAAGCATATTTTTGGTTTCTTCTGAAGTGTTGAGTAATGCTAAAGACAATTTAAGTCGTGTAAGAGGAGTTCTTAGATCATGGCTTACTCCGGACAGCATTTGAGTTCGCTGCTCTATTTGCCTTTCTATTCGAGATCTCATGGCGATAAAAGCGGAACCAGCTCGCCTAACTTCCTCCGAACCCGAGGGTTTAAATTGTAATGATTGTCCTTTTCCAAAAGCCTCTGAGACCTCTGCTAATTTAATAATTGGCTTTAGTTGGTTTCTCAGAATAATTATTGCTAAAAAAACAAGGAGTATAGAAACAGATACCATTAAGACCAGGAGTTGGTGCGGATTTGCGGCACTTATCTTCCCGCGTGGAACAGTGATAGACAAATATTCTTCATTTAAGGTCAGAACTAAGGTGATTTGTCGCCTTTGAGAAAAGTCGAAAAAAAGGTTCTCTCCAAAATAATTTTCCATACTTTTGACGAATGCGCGACCTGAAAAATCAAAAACCTCTAGATTCTTAATTTTTACAGTTGGTTTATTGTTAATCATATTCACCTCAAGACCAAAATCTTTTCCAATATTATTGATAGAGTTTGGTATTTGAGATTTTTCTTTTGTTGCGCTTTTTATAATGTATTTGACCTGGTAGGCAAAGATATCACTCATTTGGCTTGTAACTTGTTCAAAGTGGCGTTGAATGAATCCGATGAATACAATCGCTTCAATTAAAATGATTGGAAAAAGAAAAATTAAAATTGTTCTTCCAAAAAGTTTTCTAGGTAGATATTGTTTTAATAAGTTCATTTTCATTTGAGAATAGTCTAACACGAGATTAAATAGTTTAAAGCATGTATTGATGAAATTAAATCAAGACATTAAAAATTTTTTAGAATGTTTACACCGTAAGTCTCACCAAATGATAAGACTTGTTACTGCGGATAATAGCAGTGTTTTTACCAACTTCGGAACGAATACCTATATTATTGGGGAACACGATTTAGTTATAATTGATCCTGGTCCAAATTTATCGAGCCATTTTGAAAATATTAGATTAGTTGTTGGAAGCGCAAACGTATCACATATAGTTTTGACTCACTCGCATCAAGATCATTGCTCGCTAGCTATAAAACTTGCCCGTGAGTATGGATCGAAAATTTATCTAAATAATAATTTGAAACTGAATA
>MDTB01034178.1_pt1 | contig 11533 bp, 14 predicted proteins | sample 811161 | NCBI WGS metagenome assembly MDTB01 (sample SAMN05326650, study PRJNA326480) | marine metagenome | isolation source: seawater | place: Mediterranean Sea | collected 2009
GATTTCTACCCTGGCGATATGCCGGATAAATTTATCAACCGCAGACGCGCTACTGGCGCTGGCCTTTATGATGCAATGGGCATTGCTTATGATGATAAGCAGGGACGGTGGGATGCCATGAAATTAAATTGGGAATTTTTTGGCGCCCCTGTCGGATTGTTCTTCTCTATTGATAAATTCATGGGAAAGAACCAATGGTGTCATCTCGGCATGATGATGCAAAATATTTCTTTACTTGCAATTGAAAACGGCCTCGCAACCTGCATGCAAGAAGCATGGGCCGTCTATAGTGAGACCATGCATGAATTTCTGAAATTACCCGAAGAGCGGGTCTTTTACTGCGGCATGGCGCTAGGTTATGAAGATAAAAATGCACCAGTTAATAAATTCGTTACTGAAAGGGAGAAATTAGCGGAATTTGTTAGTTTTATTGATTGAAATTAAATAAATAAAGCGTATGTATATTAGAAGTATTCTAGGTTAGAAAATATTGTTACAGTGGGGATTATAAGCGTCATGCGTAAAGAAGTGATTTTTAACGAGTGGTTACAAGAAGTTTCTAAATATCCAAATGTAAATTACTTCAGACATTCGGGTGCCACGATGAGCCTCATGGCAACCATCGCCTCCCTCAACGGTGATTTCAATTATGGGGTGACTGACTACATCAAAATTGCTCAGCAACACCAAGCTTCCAAAAATCATAGTGAAAGCTCACTGAGAAATTTTTTAATGCAAGCTATTAAGGACGGCCACTTTGTAACTTTGGATAACCCGTTAAAGAAAACCAGAAAGACGCTGGTGCTTTCCGATACACTCAAGAAAGAGTACCGGAACTGGCTCAGCTCATTATCCAAAAAATTCTCAACCTAAAAACCAACCAAACCCAAAACCAATGAAAGTAAGGTAGCTACGTCTCTGACTGTTCAGTCATTTTCAGCCTAATCACTGTCATAACGGCTCAAATTTATTCTGGTTCACTGAACGTAATCGCAACAAGCTTCAGCATGTACCCATAAAAAATAGTTGTCATAGCAACGGCAAAAGCGGGGGCTATATTTGACATATTGCCCCAGTCATCCTGAGTTGAATTCGTCATGATTGTAATGAGACCAATAATTGTTCCAATCCAACCAAAATAAATAGTACCGTCTCCAAAATGCCGGACATAAGCACCTTCTTGACCCTTTAGTAAAGCAAAGCCAACCCCGCCTCCAAACACCATAATGAAGCTGTTAAGATCCATGAAAGCATCCGCACCGAGCGTTACTACTGCCCCGCCGACAAGAAGAAAACAAATAGCCAATCCCAAATATCTTTTCATTTGACCTCCAAATTGATTAATTATGAACCACTCAGATAAACGTAACTTTTTAAAAAGGTCAAACTGATTACCATTCTGATTGCGTTTAAAAGCGCAACTTGGTGAAAAAATGAGAGCTACATTTTCTTGATTATTCAAAAGTCAGTGTTTCACGCTTAAAATAATAATCATCAATGCCACACTCTTTCCAAGCAAGTCGGATTAATCTGTTCCACTCATTATCCGTGTCGGCCCACAACGTATTTTCTTCATACGCCTCATAACTCTCAGACAAAACAAGGCATCCCATTTTACCGTCTGAACGCATGCCGCATCGTGTAAATGTACTATTTGGTTGGTTGGCTTGTTCATAATCAATGAACTCATTAATTTTTATTATAGCTTCTTTATAATTTTCACATTCATTAATCGTCATAATGGCATATCCATATTGACCAAAATCTTGAGCCAAGCTGGACCCACTCCAAAAAATTGTAACTATTAAAATTAAAGTTCTCATTGCCATCTCCATTAATTAAAAAATAAAATGAGGTTCAAAATTTGAAAAGTATTTTTTATCTTTTAAGCGTTTTTAATTTCAGCTATGAGCGGCCTTCATTGCATTTTCAAAAGTCATTAAATCAAAATAGTCCCTCCAATGGGTCATGAGACCATTGGCAAAAGTCATTATTCCGCAAACGGGCAATTCTATCCATGTATCATTAATCTGGAATTTGTCCGTTCGTTCGGTAAAAACACTATGCGCGTCATTTTCAGCAATATGATGAATATCCCAGACGATTTTCTTACTCATCTCTATTACAGGCGCAATAAAATTTCTAATATTGTCATGCCCCTCAAGCGGCGGCATAGGGATGTTATGATACTTACAATTTTCCGACATCATGTTGAGAATCTTAACGAGATTTTTATCCTCCCAAGCGGCAATAAAATCTTTGGTTAATTGAATATTAGTTGTCATGACCATGCTCCCAATCAGAAATTCAGTTAATTGTTTTTTTTCTCATCAAGCTTGAAGTTTTTTCTTGATGATGTCTTCGCATTCTGTCGGCACACCAAAATGTGGTGACTTTTCATCCAGAAGATTGAAATAAAGATGACCACTTTTCATCACGGAGATAATTTTGGATTTATCTTGCAGTATCTCAACTTCCTCAAGCGGGTTGCCGTCAATCAAAACAACATCAGCCAGGCTCCCGGCCGTCAACGTCCCGAGACCTCCCTCAGGCATAAATGCCTCCCCACCATGCTTGGTCGCAGCTCGTAAAGCTTCAAATTGAGAGAAACCAAAAAACTTTACAAAATATTCCAGGTCTTTGGCATAGGTACCATGCGGTGTAATATTGAGGCCATAATCCCCTCCCACCAGTACTCTAACACCCAATTTCTTCATTTTCTTGACGGACTCGATTGTCGCCTCAAGTTCAGCGGCATAGCCTTCGACCTCACGGCTGTCTTTGGCAAATCCGAACATCTCGTAATTTTCCAGAAAGGTAACTTCCCAAGCCGTCGCAGGCCCTACAAAAACCTTATCCTTGTTGGCATCAAGCAACTCACACGCTTCATCATCCAAGTAGTTGGCATGCCCAATATAATCAACGCCATATTTAACGGCTTGTTTGACAGCATTTGCGGAGCGCGCATGACACGCGACGCGCATCCCCCTGCCGTGAGCCTCTGAGACAAGAACATCCAATTCCTCATTTGTGAACCCAAGAACACCCGGTTTAATCCCTCCCCCTGATGAAATTAATTCGCCGTCAATCATGACTTTCACAACATCCACGCCATTTTTTGAGAGGGTTCTTACAGCTTTCCGAACCTCCCACGGGCCGTCCGTTATCATGCCAAGACCGTCAATCTTCAATTGTGCGTAATCCGGGTGTAAATCAGCATTACTCCCTGTCGACCCGATATCACGTCCACCCGCCAAGAGGCGTGGGCCGACAATATCTTTATTTTCAATGCCCTGTTTTAGAAAAGCGTCAATGCGATGCACAGATCCGAAGCTGATTGCTGAGGTAAATCCTGACCCGAGCATGACGCGTGCATTATTAATCGTTTTAATCATCACCTCTTCAACAGGTGATTTATCAAGTTCTAATGGGCCGTTATTCGTATAAGAAAGATGCGCGTGCGTCTCCGTCATCCCCGGCATGGCAAACAACCCCATGCAATCTATCTCGGTTTTATCCCCCGAAATGCCAGGTTTATTCGTGCCCTCTCCGGCATATAAAATTTTATCCTGTTCGATGATTAGAGACGCATTTTTAATAACCTCATCCACGTCACCGATAAAAAGATTTAGATTGTTTAATACGATCATAAAAGCCTCAACAATTTTTTGGCGTTAACAGATAAAGTGGCGGCATCAGGGTGAATTATCTCGGGTGTATCAAACCCGCCAAAATTTGTTCCAAAAACAATTCTTTGATTATCCGCGAATTCATAAAGCAAGCTTTTCGCCCTGTGCCCCTCAATATGCGTGTCGAACCACAAATTTTTAACCATGCCCATATAATCAAAATCTGGATCAGTAAGTTTTGCAAGCTTTGTCATCTTTTCAGCCAGAAAACTAAAACACCCGCCGCCATGCGAGATGCATATATCCAGTTCAGGGAACCGCTTTAAAACGCCGCCAAAAATAATCTGAGAAACAGCAAGCGTTTCCTCATAAGCATATCCAAGGCTCAAGGATAAATTGTAACTATCCAGACGAGAATCCCTTAAGCCCGACCTGCCGTCGGTAGATGCAGGATGCACAAATAAAGGAACATCCAGTTCCACCAACTTTTCAAATAACTGATTGAGATGCGCTGAGTCGAAGCCCCCCGGAAAATCTGTGCCGATACAAGCGCCTGAGAGACCCAACTCCCGCACCGCACGTTGCAACTCATGACAAGACGCCTCAACATCTTGAATTGGCAAAGCTGCCAGCCCCAAAAACTTGTCATTATCAATGACGGTTCTTGACATAAGGTCATTGTGTTTTCTGCAAAAATGGATTGCGGTGTCAGCTTCTATGCCGTGGAACATTGTCAGGGGATTGGGCGACAAAACTTGCAAATCCACGCCGAGGCGGGTCATGGCATCCATCCTTAAATTAATATCGGTAAATATAGAGTTTTCATAATCAAGATTTTTAAAAACATACGCGCCGATTTTGAAACATTTGCGACCTTCAGAATCTTCAAACGCCTCAGGACCATGAATGCCGGCTTCATTATTCAAGTCTTGGAAAACGATATGGGCGTGAACGTCAATAATGTCAGGCATTTTATGTGCCTCCCCTCAAAGTAATATTAGGGAGATGGATAAAAGATGTCATTAAGTTTGCCTCTTCCGTCATAACTGCAATCAGGTTGCAAATGATGTCTTACAAACTTCCTTTGATAACCCCGCCATCCACTGGAATAGCTGTCCCGGTAATATAAGACGCCTGCTGCGAAGCCAGAAAAGTTACCATGCTTGCAATTTCATCTGGATGAGCAAAACGCCCCATTGGAATTCCATCAATAATAGCTTTCTGTCTTTTATCGCCATCTGCTCCACTTAACATTGACTTCACTCGGTCAGTCAATGTCCATCCCGGGCAGACCGTATTGATGGTGATGCCATACGCCCCTATATCTAATGACAAAGATTTTGCCCAACCCTGAACGCCCATCCGCATAACATTTGAAAGCATGATTTCTGGAATGGGCTGCTTAATGGAAAATGAGGAAATATTGATAATGCGACCCCATTTAGCGCTTTTCATATCATCGAGGACCAACTCGGTGGTTGTCACAGCGGAACGCAATGTCAGATGATAAGCATTAAGCCAATCTTGGCTGTCTAACATTTGATAATTACCCACTTTAGGACCACCGGCATTATTTACAAGGATGCTAATCGCTCCAAATTCATCTCGCACTTCAGAAATAAAACGTTCAATTTGCAACGTATCTGTTATGTCCACGACGGAAGTATGAACCTTAACATCTCCATGAGCTTGAATGTCTTTTACAGCCGCGGCGAGGTTGTCCTCATCACGCCCACAAATTGCGACATTTGCTCCCTCTTTAGCAAGAGATAAAGCGGTTGCTTTGCCAATCCCCAAACTTCCGGCGGTGACGATGGCAGTTTTTCCTGCAATTTCAAAATTCATAATTTATATCCCAGTTCTTAATACTTACTCATGCAGAGGTCTTCCACCAGTGAAAACTTTAGGGGTGAAGAGCTTTAAGTAGCGAATACATTTATAGAAACACATCCCCACCATTTGGACTGAGGCACTGCCCTCGAAAATGCGCGGCCCCATCACTGGCAAGAAAAAGATAAGCACCAAGTATATCCTCCACCTCCGCGAGTTTACCTCTTGGAATACCTAACCGGATAGCTTCGAGGATATCTGCGGGAACATCCTCCAATATCGGGGTCAAAGTTGCACCGGGTGCGACGCAATTAGCGGTAATATTTCCCGTACCAATTTCCAGCGCAAGTGTGCGCATGAAGGATAATATGGCGCCTTTGGCAGCAGTATAATGTGCAAACCCCGTGGCGCCCTTATAAGCAAGCTGCGAAGCTGTTGATATAATTCTCCCGCTATCTCGCTCCAGCATATGTGGTAAGGCGGCGCGCGTGCAGAGAAATGTACCTTTAATATGCACTGCCATTACCTTATCCCAATCTTCTTCAGAAATATCCTGAACAGGTGCAGAGCGAGCGATTCCTGCATTATTTATAAGAATATCCAACTTACCAAAATGTTTAAGAGTTGCCTCCATCATGGCAGCAACCTCACCTGAATGGCTAACATCAGCCTGAACGGCAATTGCCTTGCCGCCATTTACGCTAATAGCATTGACTATATTGTCTGCGGCAGATTGTGCCGACGTGTCAGGATAATTGACTGCGATGTGGCAGCCCTGTGCGGCAAAAGCAGATGCCAGCCCTGCACCAATACCTGAACTGGCTCCGGTGATAAGAACAGATTGTCCGGACAGTTCCGGATAGTTAGGCATACTCCCCATTAGATAACTCCATAATGATGAACTATTATTCATATACTGAATTTGACCTTACGCGCTGTGCGAGAAAAATCCAGAAACTATCGGCAATACTGCCCTGTCAGATGTAATATATCTGGAGCAGTAAATTACTCATAAATATGAATTAAATGGAGGAGATTATTGCTCGCAATCAGAAAGTCTGCAAAATCTGAAATTACGGAAATGCGCTAAAGCGAGCAATCCTGTTCCGAGTAAAGTTGTATATCTCTCACCTACTTCACCAAGTATTTCATGCCCGGCTAAAGCAGTGAAAATAAGCACACAAACACCTAAAACCCCTTTGAGTAGAACCGAGAATTTTCTGTGTTTTTTACACCCCAAAGAGAGGCTAAAGGCGCTCAAGGGCACGAGACCCCAGAGTAACCAAACATGGAAGGCCTCCTCACCAAATAAAGTGGTGCCTATGGCCGGAAACACACTCAAAAGAAAAGGAAGACCAATACAATGAACTGCACAAATGGTAAACGCAGAAACCGCAAACTTATCAGCCAAACCAATATGTTTCGTCGCAATGCCCATAAACTTTCCCTAAGCTAACTCCATAGAATTTCTGTTCAAACAGAAAAAAAAGGATAGCACAATCAAAAATTCAGTTATTTCAATCAATCATAGAGAGTTTGTGGGCAGTCATACTCAGTATTAGTGTGAACCGTGATTTCCGATTTGTCCTGACAAAGAAAATTACACTGACGTTGTTTATTGACCTTCCCATCGGGAGTATAACCAAGCTCAACAATGGGCTCACTTACAAGACTGCAGACCAAAAGGCGGTCCTGCGACTTCGTTTCGGCAGGGGGAGGTGGTGCCTGACGTTGATTTGGAGAAACATCTAAATCTACATCCAGCCAAAAAACAATGGCAAATAGTGCGACAACTATTGTGATAATTATAATTAAAGGCTTCATTTTAAATCCTTGTTTTCATGGGGTGAAGATAAATCATTAAGCCTCATCGTTTCACCAATTTTCATGCGCAATGTTGCAGCGCCCGCGGCTTCTTTGAACCGGGCATAAGGCTCTTCAGCAGGCTCAAGCGATAGCGTAAAAGTCCCCCAATGCATTGGCACAAGTTTCTGACAGCCAACCTCACGGCCTACCTGCACGCCCCCTTCGGGGGTCATGTGCGCACCCTTCATCATTTTACGAGGGGCATAAGCGCCGATGCTCATGAGCCCAATACTGCAACCACCGTGACGGGCGTCCATATGTGCGCCGATTTCTTTGAATATATAGGGGTGGGTTTCAGTGTCACCGCTGTGAAAAACAGAATGATTACCTGCGCTAAAACCGAAAGACATCCAGAGTGTTTTATTCATGTCAAAAAGTGAACGGCTTGACCAGTGAATAGCTGGATATGCCGTTAGAAGAAAACTGCCGGTATTTGAAGGTAGCTCAAATTCATCATACCAATCCATTTCGATAACTTTACCGAAATTACGTTCAACAAAATACTTCCCTAACCCAAGCGGCACCAACGCAGTAATGGTCTCACGGTTTGGCAAACTATCTAATGTTTGCGTATCCAAATGGTCGAAATGAGCATGGCTGATAACCAAAATATCAATATCGGGCAAATCTTCGACTAGCAGACCGGGAGGAAACAGTCTCTCCGGCCCGGCCCAGTTAACAGGTGAGGCCCGATTGGAAAAAATTGGATCCGTTAAAACCACCACCCCGTCTAGCCTTACAAGAAAGCTTGCATGACCTATCCATGTAATGGCATCTGCATCACCATAAGCATTAAATTCTTTTAATGCTTTACTCGGATCTTGAACATGCTCTTGTGGGATAATCTCTCCCAAGCCATCGGTCAGACCCAATACCATTTCAGAAAAAAATGAAAGCCGCGTAAAAATACCGCTTTCTCTTTCAGGGCTATCAGGCGGGTTTCTAAAACCACCTTCTAAGTGGTGATATGGAGCACCAAGTATGGCGCTTTTTTTGAAGCTACAGCCGACTAAGCCCAGATGAAACACCGACAGTAATAAGATTATGAGGGGTATATTTTTCAATTGATATCCGGAGCGAAACTTTTCGCTGCCAAAACAGGAAAAGAGAATAGCAACATAAGAGTGAAGAAAAGATATTTCATAATACTAATCAATCGGAAAAAACCGGTACTTGTAAAACTTCATGCATGCGTTCAAACAAAACTAAGTTTTTTAAGACTAGTTTCCTCTAGGTGATTATGCAACCGCCTGTGATATGCTGAAGGTTCATGTAAGAGAGGAATGTTTTTGTGCTGATGGCTCGTGGTGGGCGATACTGGGATTGAACCAGTGACCCCTACAATGTCAATGTAGTGCTCTCCCGCTGAGAAATATAATTAAATCAGCTGGTTAACTGCCTCTCATTTTGTGACGCCACACTCAGGTCACAAAGGAGAGAGATATGGCCTCATTTCGCTTCCGTAATGGAAAGTGGCAAGCCCAAGTCAGAAGACAGGGCTATAGAGCCACAACCAAAAGCTTTACCAATAAAACAGATGCCCAAAAATGGGCTAGAAAACTAGAAACCGACATAGAAAATGGAAATACGCAATCAGGTGGGCAGGACGCTCTAAACACCCCCCTTAAAAATTATCTCCAGCGGTATCTTGTCGAAATAGCCCCCCTTAAAGCCAGCTTCAGTGTTGAGAAATACATTCTCAAAATTTGGCTAGAATCCTCACTTGCAAAACACCCCATCGGGTCCATTACACCCACCCAAATCATGTCTGAACTCGATGCTAAAAAGACCCTCTGGAAACCCACGACTATCCATCGAAACTTTGGGGTTTTAAGGCATGTTTTTAATACCTCTCAAACGCTCTGGGAGGTGCCTCTCAGGCGCAATCCTGTGCAGTATATGAAGTTACCTAAAACACCCAAATCACCTATCAGAAGACTCTCTGAGGGCTTCTTGGAGGCTTTTGAGGGTGGTCGCAGAGATGGTATTTATTGGGTCGTAAACTTTGCCCTAGAAACAGCCATGAGACGCTCTGAAATCGCCAATCTTCGGTGGGAGGATATACAAAGAGAGAAGCGGTTAGCTCTGGTTGTTAAATCAAAAACAAACCAACCAAGATATGTGCCGCTAACGTATAAAGCACTCAACATTCTCGATGAGGTTGGAGGACAATCTGAATATGTCTTCGGTAAATCGTCGAATGCCATAAGACTTGCCTGGACAAGACGCAAGGCATCAATTGGACATAATGAGGTGCGGTTTCATGATTTGAGACATGAGGCGATTTCCAGATTGTTTGAAAAAGGTCTGACTGTGCCAGAAGTGGCAAGCATAAGTGGTCACTCAACCCCACAAATGCTTTTTAGGTATGCTCATAGTGATGTGAGGGCATTAGTCGATAAAATGCAATAAGTCGTATCCAATTTAGATATAAAATTACATAACAGTTGGTTGGGGGTAATAGAGGCATTTAAATTATCGATACCTCTCACACCCTCACCCAAATAGTTATGTAAATATTGAGCCTGATGCATAGTCAGCAAGTTAAATGATTTATCATAAAAAATGCCCCACTATCACTAGCGGGGCAAGTAGATTCATTATTAGGTGGATTTTACAAAACCTAACTACGAAGTATTAAAAATTTAATATTTACCTATTTATTATAGCGAACGTCTCTTTGCTGGTCACTGTCAAACAGTCATTAATATTGCTATCCATGGCGTTTTCAGGCGTTCCTTTTTTTGCAGCATTATCATCGAATTTTGCCTGTGCAGATTGTAACATTGTTCCGCTATTAGAGTAATTCACCCAGTAATAGTTGTTAATATCTGGAGTGAAAACTGGGGATTTAATATTACCCTTCATACCATATTGAGATACAATATTATTATATTCTTCTGAAAAACCCATCCACTCTTTTAACGAGCAGCTATCTTTAATTTTTACCCCCCAGACATCAACTTGTTTTGCCTTTGAAGTGTCAATTTCAAATGGCTCATCGTGAACACTTCTAGAGTGGTTAGTAATACATTGGTTAAACTTGGCCATGAGCTTATTTTCAGCAGAACCTGAAGTTGCAAGTTGAGGTCTCATTTCAGAAACAAAGCCCTGAAAGTCTTTTATAGATGCTGTCGTTCCTTCCCAATAGTGAACAGTCATATTTGAGCTGGAAACTGGAGAAAGAATTTTAACTTTATATCCATGCTTTTGCACAATTGGGTTTTTCCTGAATTCGTCCACGATAGATGTGTATTTATCCATCGAGCAATTTTCTTTAATCGTAAATGAGATGTTATCTAACACCTCAGCCTTTGAAATGTTTGGAATTAAAAATAACACTAAAATAAGTAATCTAATCATATCTGTCTCCCTTTAAGTATTAAATACGATTGGCTTTAGTTATTACGAAATAGTTACAACCTAGTAGTTATTAACAGAAATTATTCATTGACTGAGTTCTCTTCAAAAGTGTTTCATAAACAGACAATTAAAATTAAATTTTAAATGAAGATAAATTTTTAAATCTAGTTAGGAGTATCAAATGAAAAAAATTGTATTAGCACTCACTGTTTTAATGCTCTCTTTCGGGCCGCATGCTTATGCTGGAAACCACAAAAAAGAAGAGGCAAAAATCGTTAATGAATTTGCAGAACTACACCCAAAGAGCATCACCCAATCGGCTGATAAGTATTATAGCGAAGTAACAGAAAAAATATTTGCTGGAGCAATTCCAACAAAGTATGCTCAGCTTGCAGCACTATCTGCCTCCGTTGCTATGAAATGTGAATATTGCATACCAGCACATAAATCTATGGCAATTGCTGCTGGCGCATCACCAGAGGAAGTTAAAACAGCTATAGCAATTGCAGCTGATGTGGCGCTCAACAGCTCGATGCTTTACGGCTCTGAATATGACATGAGAGAATTTAAGAAAAAATTTGACTAGTGGCTGTTGGTATCACCCCACCCAAAAAAAGATAAGCCATTTCAATAATTTTAATACTTTTGTTTTGACTAGTTCTGAGAAGTAATTTTGTAATAATTATTAGTTATAAAACATGATATTTTTCATTTAAAGGAGGAAAAAATGGATAGCACAATACAATTATTTGAATTTATGGGCGTTAATCGAAGCTTATTCGTCCAGTGGGTATTAATTGGCACATTAACATCATTAGTCGTGGTTTATGTAGCCCACACGTTTA
>MDTB01044379.1_pt1 | contig 11533 bp, 7 predicted proteins | sample 811161 | NCBI WGS metagenome assembly MDTB01 (sample SAMN05326650, study PRJNA326480) | marine metagenome | isolation source: seawater | place: Mediterranean Sea | collected 2009
GGCTACCAAGATGGTTTTGATAATATCAAATACACTGCTGAAAATTGGTTACCTGGAACAAACGAAGATGGTCAACTTGATGGAAGTGTTAGAACCTATGGAACTTGGACTGGGACAAATGTTTCAACCGGAAAAGAATTAAATCTTAAAGGTTATTGGTACATGAATTTTGATACAGATGGTAAGATCATTGCTCAGGGAGATTTCTTTGATTTTGGAGGAATGTATGATGCTATTTATCCTAAAACTAAAATATTTGCTAAAATTAATGTTAAAAAAGGTAAAGCTCAAGAAATGTTGGACGTTTTAAATAGTGAAAATGGTTTACCGGCAACCAGAGCTTACGATGGATGTAATTCTGCTGAAATGATTTATAATAAAGAAACAAACTCTGTGTGGGTTATTTCTGATTGGGTAAGTAACGATCATTACTTAACTTACTTAGATTGGAGAATGAATGAAGATGATTTTGTTCCTACTAAAATGGTTCCCTTGATGTTAGGGGGAGAAAAAGGTTTATCAATTGCTCATACAAACAGCAATTACACTATTTTCTAAAATATTTGCATATATTAAAAAAAGGGTTGAAATAATTCAACCCTTTTTTTTTGACTTAAAATGAATTTTTACATATATCTTTTTAAGACTTGAATCATAACACTTCCAGTAATTTCAACTTCTCCTCTAGCCTCAACATATTTTTGTATTTTTTTGGCATGAGTAGTTTGAACTTCGTTTATTAAATTAACATGGTCTTCTGAACTATTAGAACCAGAAATACCAACCCAATGTGAAGCGCCTTTTTGTTTATTTATATCAAAAGTACCAAAACCAACTGTTCTTGCTTGATCAACAAAGATTTCAGGAAGAGCATCTACAATTTTATCGTGTCCTTTTTTAAAGGCATCAGGATCTGCTGGATTAATTAGCCAAATGTGAAAGTAAGGTGTTTTTGATGTGTCACCTTCTTGCCAACTTTGGATTCTACCAGAATATTGTTCACCCCAACTTTCAACTAAATTTCTAAAACCTCTTCTAAAGTAACTTCTTTCTTCTGGTGTTTCAGAAACTAATCCCCTATTTCCAAGTTCATAAATCCAAACCACTCTATGGGTACTTCCATTTTGTCTTCCTGCTCCTAGTCTTTCTAGTGATACTCCACCAGATTTAAATTCCTTATTTAAATATCGTGAATCAAAAAGTTCAGCAATTTGACCCTGAGCGTTTTCTTCAGCTGTGAATTCCAAGGCTGAATATGCCATTTGTTGTGAGTAAGCCACTCCAGATATTAGAACAGCAATAAATAATAATATTTTTTTCATAATTATAATTTTAATTTATTAAGTAAATATAAAAAAATACTTGTTAGTATGTTTTATAATTATTTCTTTTTTTATGAAAAATATACTAGAATTGAAATAACCATTAAAACTAAAAGTATAGAAAGTCCAACATCAGCATTGGAATATGAATTTTTGTAATCCTCTTTGTTTTCTCTGGTTAGAGTTCCAAAAGATAAACCTTTAATTGTTTCATAGTTTGGTTCTGAGGTCATAAGACTAACAGAAACGCATAATATTACTGAAAAGAAAAACATATAAATAGCCATTACTGAAAAGTTTACCTTGGCAAAAGCAAATAGGAAACCAGGTACTATTGATCCACTTGCAATTTCAGGTTGGAAATATATTTCAGTTCCTAACCTTAGTATAAGTAGGATTAAACCAAAAAACAGTGTCGTTATAGCAGCAGTTGAATTAACTCTTTTCCATAAAATACCCAACAAAAAAACTGCGGTTACTGGGGGAGCAATATAAGATTGTACATTTTGTAAATATTGATACATAACACCTCCACCAATTTTTTCCATAATTGGTATCCATATAATTCCAAGTACTACAATTATTCCAGTTGCAATTTTTCCAATATTAATTAGCTCATTTTCAGATTTTTTTGGTCTAAGTTTTTTGTAAATATCAATCGTAAATATTGTTGAACAAGAATTAAATACCGATGCCAATGAACTCATTAATGCAGCCATTAAACCACCAGCAACAAGGCCTTTTAATCCAAGAGGAAGTAATGTTTTTACTAACATTGGAAATGCTCTATCAGCTTTATCTACAAAATAAATTTCAGGGTTTTGAATTGTTAGGGCAAAAGCAATTATTCCAGGAACCAGAAAAATTAGAATAGGAAGCAATTTTAAATATGCTCCAAAAATAGCACCCCTTCTACCAATTTTGATATTATTGGCAGCTAGTGTTCTTTGAACTATATATTGATCTGTACACCAATACCAAATACCAACTATTGAACCTCCAAATAACAATCCGTGCCATGGGAAATCGGGATCAGACATAGGTCTCCACATATTGAAATGGTCAGGGCTGACCAGTGTTACAGTATCTTTTAATTCACTCCATCCCCCAACTTCCTGAAGACCGAGATAAGTAATTATAACAGATCCTAAAATTAACACAACAGTTTGTAAAGTTTCTGTATAAATTACTGCTTTCATTCCACCAACTATTGTGTATGCACCTGTAAATAAAACAATACCAATAGCACCATACCAAAATGGTATTGCTAATAATTCTGAAACAACTATTCCTCCTGCGTATATAGTTACTGATACTTTGGTTAGAACATAAGCAAATAATGAAAATATAGAAAGAAACCATCTGGATCTACTGTCAAATCGTTTTTCTAGAAACTCAGGCATTGTAAATGCACCACTTCTTATGTAAAATGGTAAAAACAACCAACCCAATAAAAGAACAATCCAAGCGTGAAGTTCGTAATGTGCCATTGGTGCACCAGATGCAAATCCAGTTCCAGCTAAACCAACAACATGTTCAGATCCTATATTAGAAGCAAAAATTGAGGCACCAATAACAAACCATCCAGCATTTCTTCCTGCTAAAAAATAGTCTTCAGTGTTTTTATTTTTTTGAGACACTACCCACCAAGCAACTCCAATTAATAGAGCAAAATAAATTCCCAGAACTACCCAATCTAAACCCTCTAAAACTGATTCCATAAAACTATCTTACGTAATTAAATAATATATTTTCAAATAACTCTTGTTTTCCACTTGTTGGTTTAATATCACCAACTTTTATCGCAATTTCATAAAGATCTTCAAGTTTCAAGTTTCCTTTTTCAAAATCTTTTCCTTTACCAATATCAAAAGACTCATATCGTTTTTTCAACATATTTGAAATTGGAGATTCAGACAATAATTTATCGGCTATTTGTAGGGCTCTTGCAAAAGTATCCGCTCCACCAATATGAGCTAAAAAAAGATCTTCTCTGTCCGTGGAATTTCTTCTCAATTTAGCATCAAAATTTACTCCCCCACCCTTCAGGCCACCTGACTTAAGAAAAACCAACATAGCTTCGGTTGTTTCTTGAACATTTGTTGGAAATTGATCTGTATCCCATCCATTTTGATAATCACCTCGATTTGCATCGATACTACCCAACATACCAGATTTTGCAGCTACCGTTAATTCATGTTGAAATGTGTGTTGTGCTAAAGTAGCGTGATTAACTTCAATATTTATTTTAAAATCTTTATCTAAATCGTATTCTTTTAAAAAACCAATAGCAGTTGCAGTATCAAAATCATATTGGTGTTTTGATGGTTCGCTTGGTTTTGGTTCAATAAAAAAATTACCATTGAAACCTTTTGATCTGGCATAATCTCTACACATAGTTAAAAACTGTGCCATATGATCAAGTTCTCTAGCCATATCAGTATTCAACAGAGACATATAGCCTTCTCTTCCACCCCAGAAAACATAGTTTTCCCCATCTAAAGCAATTGTAGTATCAAGAGCTAATTTAATTTGTCCACCAGCTCTTGCAACGATATTAAAATCAGGATTTGTTGAAGCTCCGTTCATATATCTTGGATGTGAGAAGCAGTTTGCTGTACCCCACAAAAGTTTAATTCCAGACTTTTTCTTTTTCTCTTTTATATAATCAGTAATTGAAATTAATCTTTGCTCCGATTCCTCTAGCGTATCCGCTTCCTTAATTAAATCAAAATCATGAAAACAGAAATATTCAAAACCCATTTTGGATATGAATTCAAATGCAGCATCAGCCTTATCTTTAGCAGCCTGCAAAGGATCTTTTGAAGAGTCCCATGGATATTTCTGAGTTCCACTTCCAAAAGGATCTGAACCATCTCCACAGAAAGAGTGCCAATAAGCGACAGCAAACTTAAAATGATCTCTCATTGTTTTTCCAGCCACAATTTTATCAGGATCATAATATTTAAAAGCAAAAGGGTTTTTTGAATCCCTTCCCTCGAACTTGATTTCATCAATTCCTTTAAAATATTCAGTATTTCCAATTATTTTCATAGTATTAATTTAAAATCGAATTTAATTTAATTTTCCATTGGTTATATGCATCAATATACTTACTTTTTTCTTTTGTCGGAGTGAAAGATTTATGATAATCATTTTTACTAATTTTTTCAGAAAAAGACTCAAAATCGTTTATTGAACAACCAACAGCCCGAGCAGCACCATAAGCACCTGAAACATTATGAATTTCAATTTGTTGATCTAAAACAGTACTAATTGTGTTTGAAAATAACTCAGATTGAAATAAATTATCGTTTCCAGCTCGAATTAACTTTGGTTGAAAATTATCATTCATAAGAATTTCCATTGCATAGATAAATGAAAAAGCAATACCCTCCAAAGAAGCCCTAATTAAATATTGGTTGGTATGTATATTAAAATTGAGATTGTGTGTACTGGCTCCAATATTTCTGTTTTCAAACATTCTTTCAGAGCTGTTTCCAAATGGTAACACAATTAAACCATTGGATCCAATATCAATTTGTGAAGCTTGTTGGTTCATTTTTTCGTATGTGGAATCAATTAAGTTTTTTAACCATTTGTACTGAATTCCTGCACCGCTTATACACAATAATTTTCCTATTAACTGATTTTTTAATGTATAATTTACGTGGGCAAAATTGTTTATTCTAAGTGACTCCTTTGAAGTTAAATTATCAGTTAGCGCATAAAGCACGCCAGAGGTACCGCCTGTTGCAGCAACCTCTCCCGCTTGTAATACATTTAACGACATTGCATTATTAGGTTGATCTCCTGCTCGATACTTAATAGGGATACCTTGTGGGAGATTTGTTTCTACAGATGCCTTTTTGGAAACTATGCCTTGATTTTCAAAATTTTGAACAATTTCTGGAATTATTGATTGGCTAATTCCATAATAGTCTATTATAGTTTTATTTATATTTCCTTTTTTAAAATCCCAAAACATCCCCTCAGATAGACCATTGGTCGTGGTAAGAATTTCACCTGACAATTTATAAGCAATAAAATCTCCAGGAAGCATAAATTTATATGTCTTGTCAAAAATTTCAGGTTCATTTTTTTTAACCCAAGCTAATTTAGATGCAGTAAAATTACCAGGGGAATTAAGCAATTCCTCATTACATTTTTTATCTCCAATTTCTCTGTAAGCTTTATTTCCAATTTCAACAGATCTATCATCACACCATATAATAGAATTTCTTAAAGTGTTCCCATTTTTATCAACTAAAACTAAACCATGCATCTGATATGAAATCCCAATTCCAAGAATTTTTTTTGGATCTATTTTAGATTGTTTAATTATCTTTTTAGTTCCTAAACAAATGTAATTCCACCACAAATTTGGATCCTGTTCGGCCCAACCATTTTTTAAAGAAATTATGTCCATTTCTTGACCCGGCTCTTGAACAAGTAGAATTTTCTTTCCTGTTTTTGCTTCGGTTAAAGCAATTTTGATATTTGAACTTCCTAAATCGTAGCCTAAATAATACATTGTTACAGAGGTTAATACATTTGAGTTTATAAAAATATCCATTTTTTTTAGTATATTAGCATCACTAACTAAAGTAGTTAGACTTTGACAACAGTTTATGTTGTTTGGGAAATAATTAATAAATAATAATAATTATGAGTAAACACACAAACAAAGTCCATGGTAAATTAAATGTCATAATCGTGGCGGTTGTGCTAATCATAGGTGTTTTAGGATACCTTTTAGTTCAATCTGACTCTATAGACTTTAATCCTGCTGATCTTTCTGGATCAGGGAATAAAGCAATAAAAGGAGCCAAAAAGGCTGAAAAATACGACAACAGAAGTGAAGTCGTAGTTGATCTTGATGGAGAAGAAGTTCAAGAATTTCTTAACAATCAAGACTTCCAAAAGATGGTAGCAAATCCAGAATTTGCTAAATTAGTTTCTGCACCAGATTTTCAAAAAATGATGGCTTCGCCTGAATTCCAAAAAATGATGGCCTCACCTGACTTTTTGAAAACTATGGTTTCTGCAGATTTCCAAAAGATGATAGCAAGTCCTGAATTTGCCAAGTGGAATAGGAGAGTTTTCTCACCTGCCCCTGGTATTAAAGGTGGTGGTGCAGGTGGATTAGCACCAAGAAGATCATTAAAGTTTAGTGGTGATTCTAAAGGAAAAGTTCGTGGTGGCGGAGGATCAGCTAGAGCAGGTAATTCAAGTTTTGCTTTCATGAAAATGGCAGGAGAACCAGAATTCCAAAAAATGCTTGCTGCACCTGATTTCCAAAAGATGTTAGCTGCGCCTGAATTCCAAAAAATGATGGCTTCACCTGATTTCCAAAAAATGATGGCTTCACCTGATTTTGAAAAGCTTTCTGCTTCTGCAGACTTTCAAAAAATGGTAGCTTCTCCAGAATTCCAAAAATGGGGCTCTGTATTTGGATTAACTCCACCAAGAGGTGGTAGCGGTGGTGGTGCTGGAAATGCTACAATGAATAAAAGAAGATCTTGGGCTAAAACAAGCTTTAGAGGAGGTGGAACTAGAGGCTTAGCATTTGCTAAAATGTTAGCTGCACCTGATTTCCAGAAAATGCTTGCTGCACCTGATTTTCAAAAAATGATGGCTGCACCTGAATTCCAGAAGATGTTAGCTGCTCCTGAATTCCAGAAGATGTTAGCTGCACCTGATTTTCAGAAAATGATGGCTGCACCTGATTTTCAAAAAATGTTAGCTGCACCTGATTTTCAGAAAATGATGGCTGCACCTGATTTTCAGAAAATGTTAGCTGCTCCTGACTTCCAAAAGATGTTAGCTGCACCTGATTTTCAAAAAATGATGGCTGCACCTGATTTTCAGAAAATGATGGCTGCACCTGATTTTCAAAAAATGTTAGCTGCACCTGATTTTCAAAAAAGGATGAGCTTAGGAGATTTCTAAAAAGAAATTTTAAACTACTAAAAAAGGAGAAAATAACATTTTCTCCTTTTTTTTTTGAATAAAAACTCATAAATTCAAGTATGAAAAAATTTCTTACAATACTAACTATTGGTCTGTTATTTGTCCATAACTCACATTCACAATTTAATAAAATACAAACGGATGATTTTGATATAATTAGCACTAGTATGCAACTAGATTATGTTTTAGGTCATGCTATCAGATGTTCACACAATGCTTTGGATTTTCATAGAAGATTATTTGAATATGATCCAAAAGAAAAGATTTTTATAATGTTCCAAGATTTTGGTGATTATGGAAATGGAGGTGCTACATCTCTACCCAATAATTTAATCTCCACATGTATATCACCAATGAATTATTCATTTGAATCCAGTGTCGCTGGAGAAAGAGTTTTTTCAATTATGAATCATGAATTGGTTCATATTGCAGCTTTAGATAACGCCTCTAAAAGTGATTTATCATACCAAAAGTTCTTTGGTGGTAAGGTAAAAAGTTCCAATGATCATCCGATATCTATGTTTTATAGCTACTTAACAAGTCCAAGATATTACTCTCCAAGATGGTTACATGAAGGGATTGCTGTTTTTGTTGAAACTTGGATGGATGCTGGTAAAGGAAATGCACTAGGAAATTACGATGAAATGTTTTTTAGAACCAGAGTATTAGAAGATAGTAGAATATATTCTGCCCAAGGTTTAGCAGCTGCAGGAACATCTGCAGATTTTATGTCTAAAGCTAATTACTATTACTACGGAACTAGATTTGTTAGTTATCTAGCATATTTGGAAGGACCTACTAAACTACTTGACTGGATAAAAAGAAAAGATGGAACAAAAAGAGGTTTTGCAGCTGATTTTAAGAGAGTTTATGGAAAACCAATTTCACGAGCATGGGCTGATTGGATAGAGTTTGAAAAGGAGTTTCAAGCAGCTAACATTGAAAAACTAAACGAAAGTCCAATTACGGAAGAAAAATCAATTTCAGATAGGGTTTTAGGAGGTGTTTCCCATGCTTATCACAATAAAAAAAGAAACGTTATATATGCTGCAGTTAATTACCCTGGAAAAATTCCTCACATTGCAGAAATAAGTCTAGAGACTGGAAAAATCAAAAGACTTATTGATGTTAAAGGACCCACGCTATTCAATGTAACTTCTTTAACATATGATAAAAAGAATGATATTTTATTTTACACAACAGACAATGATGATAAAAGAGACATAAATTCTTATAATGTAAAAACTGGTAAATTAAAATTACTGCAGAAAGATGCAAGAATAGGAGATTTAGCATATAATGATATAGATGAATCTCTTTGGGGAGTTAGACACTTAAATGGAATAAGCACTTTGGTTCAAATCAAAAAAAATGATCCCGATAACCCAGAAAAAGAATACTCAAGATGGGAACAGAGATATACTTTACCATTTGGCCATGACATGTTTGATATGGATGTTTCACCGGACGGTTTAAGTCTAAGCGCTGCAGTTACCGATATTAATGGTAATCAGTACTTAAACATATATGATATAAAATCTTTAAGTTCTTCTGATAAAAATGACATAAAATTTGATGAAGTTTTCAATTTTGATGTATCATCTCCTCAGAGTTTTAAATATTCAGATGATGGAAAATATTTATATGGATCATCTTATTACACTGGTGTTAGTAACATATATAAAGTAGACGCAAAGAATTTAGATATTGAAATTGTTAGTAATGCGTCAACTGGATATTTTAGACCAATTCCAATTGATGGAGAAGGTATTTTTTCTTTTAAATACACCAGTAATGGTTTTACACCAGTTATGATTCCAAATCAAGGTACAGAAGTTTCTTCAATTAATTTTCTTGGAAATATGACCATAGCTAAATATCCTGAACTTAAAGACTGGCAAACTGAAGTTCCAAACTCATCAAACTTTGATGACAGTAAAATGAATAAAATAGAGGGAGTATATACTCCTAAAAAAGAAGTTAAACTTACTTATGCTTATCCAACTATAGTAGGTTACAAAAACAATATTGGTGTTGGCTATAAATTTAAATTTCAAGACCCAATTGGACTTAAATCTTTTGATTTTTCGCTTTCTTACACACCAGAAAATTGGAAAAATAGCATTAATGATACAGGACAAGAAATAGAAAGTGATGAAAAATGGCACGCCTCATTTAATTACAGCACAGCAGTTTCCGGAGGTATTTTACCTGGAAAGTATGATGTTTATGCATCATATAATAAAGCTGATTTTTATGACCTGTTTGGACCAACAAAAAGATCAAGGAAAGGATTGAATTTTGGGTTAAGTATTAATAGATCTTTAGTGTCTGATGCGCCTAAAAACTTAGATTTAAATTTAGGTTTTAGTGGATATTATGGACTTAATCAATCTCCAGAATTCCAACAAATTAATTTTGAAAACAAAGACTTTAACACCAACTTATTTTATAATGTATATACATCATTGGCATATAGAAACTTAAAAGGATCTGTTGGTGCTGTTGATGCTGAAAAAGGATTTAAAACCTCTTTGACTCTTTCCTCAGCATATACTGAAGGCAACTTATTTCCAAAAGCTCAAGGAAATCTAGATTTAGGCTTCCAATTACCCATAAAACACACAGCTCTTTGGTTTAGAAACGCTTTTGGTAATTCTTTTACCAATAGTGTTAACCCTTTTACCAGATACGGATTCGCCTCTTTTGGAAATAATTACATTGATAATGCGGCTTCAAAAATGTATAGAAATACATATGCATTTGCTGGATTGACATATGATTCAGATGTGAGTATTATAGCAAAAACTTTCTACAAAACAATGTTAGAACTGAGTTTACCTCCACTTAGATATAGAAAGTTTGGATTCTTTAATTTGTTTGCAACTTATTCTCACCCAACCATTTTTGCAGGAAGTTTATTTACTAAAAATAATTATCAGTACATAGATAACAATAAAACTGTTGATGAAGAGTACAGCGAAACATTTAGAAATATTGGATTTCAAGTGGACACAAAACTTGTAATGTTTTCTCATTTATCCTCAACACTATCATTTGGATGGGCACGAGCATTTGCAATTGGCAAAGATTCTCGTCAGTTTAACGAATGGATGGTCTCATTAAAATTTTAAAAGATGGGTACATTAATTAAAAATAGTTTTGGAGCTTCCGTAATTATAACTGCATTATATCTATCATTATTTTATCCATTAATACTAATTAATAAATTTGACTGGTTCGATTTAGTTCTTGTCACTCTTTCAATTAGTCCTGGTATTTTTATTATGGTATTGATTTATAATTTAGATGAATATGATAAAGAACCTCTGTGGCTTCTAGCATTAGCATTTATTTTTGGTGCAATGAATTTACACCTCGATGTTGATATTCTTGATTATTTATATAGCATGATTAACACTGAAAATAACCTTATAAGAGTTGGTGAAGAGGCATTGTCAGTAGGTATAACTGAAGAAGTCTTGAAATTTATTGTAGTTATGCTTATAATATATCCAAACAAAAATTTTGACGAACCTTTCGATGGTATTGTCTATGCAGTGTTTGTAGGAATGGGATTTGCAACGGCTGAAAATTTAGCTTTTGTTATGAACGGAACTGCATCACTAGCCATTATGAGAATGCTTTCTGCCGTACCAGCACATTTTGTTTTTGCTGTTATAATGGGTTATTATTTAGGAAAAGCTAAAACAAACAAAAAATCACAGTTCTTCTATCTTGTATTGTCCTTATTAGTTCCTATATTTTTCCACTCGCTTTATGATTATTTTCTATTCCTAGATTCAGTTCCTGGAATTTGGGTTGGTGGATTTATTACCTTAATAGTAGCATTTTATATCGCTAGAAATTCAATTGCGGAACATTTAAAAGCATCTCCCTACAAGAAAAAAGGCAAGAAATAACTTTACTTTCTTATAATTTTAAATGTTTTTCTTACTGTTGGACCATCCAATATTATTATATATGTACCTGCTGGTACACCGCTCAAGTCTAATTGAGTCTTTCTAGATTCTTGAATCCCTTGGTCTCTTGTAAAGACAAGGTCTCCTTTTGTTGTAAATACACTCATTGTAACTCCCTTATCCTCTCCATGTACAAATACATCTACCTCTCCATGAGTTGGATTAGGATAGTATAGTATATCCTCCGATATAAAGATCTCTCTCTCAATCATTCCTTGACACTCTAAATCTGTATAAATCTTAATTATACTAAGA
>MDTB01130195.1_pt1 | contig 11533 bp, 8 predicted proteins | sample 811161 | NCBI WGS metagenome assembly MDTB01 (sample SAMN05326650, study PRJNA326480) | marine metagenome | isolation source: seawater | place: Mediterranean Sea | collected 2009
ATAAAATTACTTTTAATATCTAGGTTTTCAACATCAATGCAATTTTGAAAAGCTAGAAATTTTCTTTTATATCTTTTAGAGTATTCAATCTTCATTTCTTCACATATAGCCAAACAAATATCAGCTTTTTTTATTAATTTTCTTAAAAGATATTTCATTTTTATTCTTTCTAATAGTGAGAACATCCCTTTTTTATAAATGCAACTTTGCCAGTCGTCCATAAAATGAATAACCAGGGGTAATTTATATTCATTTTGAATATCATCAACTAAAGACATAAAAAAGTTTGAGCCTAATATTGAATAAATTAAAGTTGGCTTGAAGTCTTCAATAAATAATCTTAGTTCGTTTGAAAAATGAAAATATTGAGGCATAGAATCTCCAAATAAGATATCTTTGCAAGTCATCAAAAGTTTTTGTTTTTTAATTTTGGAGGAAAGTTGATTATCTTTTTTAAAATTAATTTTACTATTTTTTCTAAAAAGTTGATAAAGTTTTTTTTGCTCTCTAGAGCTTATATTGAAATACTTATTGCAAATCTCCTCATCCTGTTTTAATTCATCTGCATGAATAATGGCAATTTGATCAATAGGCCATCCTCTAAAAAGATTTCTAAATGTAATGCCTCCACCAGTAATAGAATTAAAACCAACGGGTGTTATAAATAACAATCTAACTTTTTCATCCATTATTAATTTTTTTATTTAATTATAAATTAAATTGAGATAAATTTTAAAATCACATAATTCTGATTGGATCAAGCTCTCGAGGGATCATGCCCTTAAGATCAAGGAAAAATCCATTTTCTTTAATTAAATTTTTCCAAATATTTTTATTTTTATTTTTAAAAGAATTATGTCCAACAGCAGTAATTAAGACATCAAATCTGTTTTCTTTTGGAATTTCTCTTAAAACTATAAGTTTATGCTTATCAAAAGCTAATTTAGTATCCACATAGGGATCTACAATTGTAATTTTCATATCATATTTATTTAATTTTTCTATCAAATTAATTACTAACGAATTTCTTAAATCAGGACAATTCTCTTTAAAGGTAATTCCTAAAATAAGAATCTCAGATCCAATAATATTAATATTGTTTTCAGTCATATTAAAAATTAATTTTTCTAGTATCCAATCCGGCATATTATCGTTAATCATCCTTCCAGCTAAAACCAAGTGAGGATAATATCCTATTTCTTCAGCTTTATAAGTTAAATAATAGGGGTCTACACCAATACAATGACCTCCTACTAATCCAGGACTAAAATTTAAAAAATTCCACTTAGTAGATGCTGCTTCAAGAACATCGCTATTATCAATTTTCATCAAGTCAAAGATAATTGCTAATTCATTCATCAATGCAATATTTAAATCTCTTTGAGTATTCTCTATTATCTTCGCAGCTTCAGCTACTTTTATACTTTTTGCTTTAAAAACTCCTGCATCTATAATTATTTTGTAGAATTCGTAAATCCAATTAGCACTATCATGATTAGATCCACTTACTACTTTTTTTATATCTCTAAGTTTATGAGTTGAATCTCCCGGATTAATTCTTTCAGGACTATATCCACAAAGAAAGTCTTTATTAAGTATCAGAGAGGAAGTTTTTTCAATAATTGGAATACAAATTTCTTCTGTGGCTCCTGGGAAAACAGTACTTTCATAAACAATAATCGGGGTAATTGAACTTTTTCTTTTTTTTAAAACTCTTCCAATGGTTTCACAAGCATTTTTTAATGGGATTAAATCTGGTTTTTTATTTTTATCAATAGGTGTTGGAACAGTTACTATAAAGACATCAGCCTTCATTAGTTGCTCTTCATTTGTAGTAAGTTCTAAAAATAGTGGTGATGCTTCTTTTATTAAGTCAATCTCATTTGTATTATCATGGCCTTCTTTTAATTGTTTTATTCTTTCTTGATTAATATCAAAACCTATTACTTTTCTATTGATAAAAGATTTATCAGGAATCTTTTGGGTTTTTGATAACTCGAAGGCAAGTGGAAAGCCAACATATCCCAAACCTATGACGCTAACTGTACACTTATTTATGTCTGGTAGTTTCATATAAAATTAATACTATTAAATTGCAAAATTCATGAAAAGTAGATTAACTAAAGAAGTGACTAAATTACTTTAACATCAATAATAAATATAAAATTAAATTACTATAAAATAAAAAATATTATTATTTTTCAGTATTGATTTTCAGTTGCCATCTCCAAGCATGGGTAATTATTGTATCTAAATCAGAATAAACAGGAATCCAATTCAATTCTTTCATTATCTTTTTTGGAGAAGCTATTAATATTGGAGGATCGCCAAATCTCCTTGAAACAAATTCAACGTTTAATTTTAATCCTGTTACTTTTTTGCAAGTATCAATAACCTCAAGAACGGAATATCCCCTCCCAGTTCCAAGATTGTAAAAATCGCAAATATTATTATTTATTATTTTCTTAAGAGCCATGATATGAGCCTCAGCTAAGTCATATACGTGTATGTAATCACGAACACATGTTCCATCTTTTGTGGGATAGTCTCTCCCAAATACTTTTATTGATTTCTTTCCATCCCCTAAAGCATCAAGTATAAGAGGAATTAGATGTGTCTCCGGATTATGATCTTCTCCCATTTCGCAATCTAGGTCAGCTCCTGCTGCATTAAAGTATCTTAAACTTATAGAAGGAATCTCATAAGCATTATGAAAATCTTTAAGAATTCTCTCAATCATTAATTTTGATCTTCCATAAGGGTTAATTGGATTCTGAGGAGCATTCTCAGAAATTGGAATATCATTTGATTTGGGAATACCATAAGTTGCACAAGTTGAACTAAAAACAATTGGGATCTTTAAAGGAAATATATTTTTTTCTTCTCTTAATTTAATTTGATCAATTAAAACCTCCAATATTGATAATGTATCTCCCAAGTTATTTCTATAGTATTTTGAGGGATTTTCTACAGATTCTCCAATATATGAAAAAGCAGCAAAATGAATAATTGCATCTATACTTTTACCTCTTAATTTAGGATGATTTCCTAAAAGTAATTTTTTTAATAGTCCTTTATCTCCAGCTTGCCCTATTATTAACGGTACTTTTAAGGTATCTTCAATTAATTCTTTACTTCCATGGGTTAAATTATCTAAAACTATCGGAAAATATCCTTTTTTCTTAATTGCTTTTGTAGTTTGAGAACCTATATATCCAGCTCCTCCAATAATTAAGATATTCATCTATTCAAAAAAGATAATTCATTTCTATTTATATTCAATTACTTTAATTTTCTCTATATTTTAGAAATAATTCTGCTTTTAATAGATCTTCAAGATTATCAATATCAATCGAATCTAATTCATTCATAATATAAGGTAGAATTTTTCCTCCAAAAATAAACTTATCTATAGATTTTGACCTTGTTAAATATATTGCTGCACCATTTCTTGCATAATATACATTTTTTTCTTGCCTCCTTGTAGTTTGTGAGCCATTTGAATAATTATTTAAATATCCTTTATTACTTAATTTCATTATTGATTCTGGATTAAAAATATGAGGTAACTTTATGCAACTTACTAAGCTATCTGCATCATTATGTTTTTCAAAGATATTAATTGATTCATCAATATGTAGTGATGTTCTTAATGGGGAAGTTGGTTGAAGAGTTAATATAGCATCTGGTTTATAATTATTTTTTACAACATATTTATAAGCATGAAGTATAGCTGAATGAGATGTAGCAAAATCTGTTGAGAGTTCAGGAGGTCTTTTAATTACTTCAAGATTTAATTCACGACCTATTGAAGCGATTTCTTTATCATCTGTAGTTAAGATAAGCTTAGATATCTTTTTTGATGATTTTGCTGCCTCAATTGTATAGACAATCAAAGGTTTACCTAATAATTTAATTAAGTTCTTTTTAGGAATTCCTTTTGAACCTCCTCTTGCCGGAATAACTGCAAGAATATTCATACTTTTAAGTTAATAAGTGATACATTTTTGAACATTTATTTCCTTTAATTCAAATAGAATTTTAGCAATCTTTTTTCCAGCATTACCATCTCCATATATATTTTCCTTTTTGTATTCACCACTTTCAATTTGTTTGTTTATACCATTAAAAATATCATCTTCATTTGATTTTACATCTAATACATTTTTTCCTCTTTCGCGATTACTTTGTCTTGAACCAATATTTACAACTGGAGTTCCTATAAAGGCTCCTTCTCTAATTCCACTTGAGGAATTACCTACTAAACAAGATGTCATTTTCATTAACTTTATATAAGTATCAACTGGCAAATTTTTAAAAAAGTGCATTTTCGTATCAAAACCTTTCTCTCTCCATTTTCTTATCCCTTTAGAAATCTCATCTGATCCTGCGTCTGCATTTGGCCAAAGAATAATTGCTTGCATATTTACTCTCTTAACAGCTTTCAATGTAGACTCAATTTGATCCTCTCCATTTCCATATTCAGTTGTCACAGGATGTTGGCTAACAAGAATAAAGGGCTTACTAAAATCTAATTTATCTCCAACTCCTAAATTAAATAGTTTATCCGAATTTATTGGTTCTAGATTATTTAGAATTTCTGCTACCAAATCTATCCTTGGACAACCTACTTTGAAAACCAATTCACTTGGTTCTCCAAGTTTAATAATTCTTTTGTATGCATCATCACTTGCTGGGAAATGGATATGAGATAATTTTGTAACGGCATGTCTTATACTCTCATCAATAGTTCCTGAGACTTCGCCACCCATTGTATGTGCGACTAAGATATTCATGTAAGATGCGGCAATTGCAGTTGACATTGTTTCAAATCTATCGCCCACAGTAATTACAATATCTGGCTTTATTCTTTCAAAAACTGAAGTTAATTCGATTAAACCAATCCCAGTCGATTTAGCCATTAATGATGGTGTTTCTCCTTCTAAAAGCATGTATATCTTTTCATCTATGTGAAACCCATCTTTTTCTATTAGGTCAATTACATTTCCATATCTTTCAAGTACCGCAGATGCAGTGGCTACTATTTTCAGGCTTAATCCAGGATGTTTATCAATTGCTTCCATCGAAGATTTAATGGAACTATAGTTTGCTCTTGAACCAATGACGACACAAATCTTTTTCATTTAAAATTATCCCAATTAAATTTATGATTTTCTGGAAGATTTGTTTTGGTAACTTTGCCAATTAATTCTTTATATTTTGAAGCCGCGATACCGTCTCCTGGTTTTTTAAACGATAAATCTCCAAATTGTAAAGGATTTCCTGAATTAATTGCTTTAGAAGAAAAGATACTTTTTTCAAAAATCTTTTTCATTTCGAAATATTCTTGGATATTATCTTTTTCAACAGGATTATCTAACATTATCCAAGTTTGTTTAATTCCTTCACAATACTGAATAAAGTCTTTTGGCTCTAAAGCATTTTTTGCGTCACTACCGTACATTTCTTTTGAAAAGGTCAAATGTTTCTCTATTACTGTTGCCCCAAATGCCGCTGCAGCAATTCCTGCAGAAATATCGGCTGTATGATCAGAAAAACCAATAAAAATATTTTTACCATACCTTTTTTTTAATTCCTTTAAAACATTTAAGCCAACATCTTTATATTGACAAGGATATTTAGACGAACATTGCATTACACATAATTCTGTACTATTTATAAGTGATTCAATAGCAAAATCTAATTCTTCCCAGTTACTCATCCCCGAAGAAAGAATAACTGGTTTCCCTATTGAGGCTAATTTTTCTAATAAAGGAGTATTTGTAACTTCGCCTGATGGGACTTTGAATTTCTTAATCCCTATATCATTTAAAAGTTCTGCTGCTTCAATTGAAAAAGGAGAAGATAAAAATTCAATTTGATTTTTATCGCAAAATTTCTTAAGTTGATCCCATTTATTTTTAGAGAATGATGTTCTTTCAAAATAATCATATCTAGGTTCACCTTTAAAATAATTTGGCATTGGAGCATTTTTGATAGTTTCGTACTCAGCTAGATGAGTTTGAAACTTGACTATATTTGCACCACATTCTTTTGCAAGAGTAACAAGATTACAAGCATTTCCAAAAGATCCATCATGAACAGATCCTATCTCTGCAATTATTGAATTTGTAAACAAAGTTTTTATCAACTCAGCTATTTATTTTAATTATTTTACATTGTAAATAGTAATAAAATGCAGAATTATTTGTCTAAAACAATTTTTTTAACAACTATAATAAGTGTTATACCAATTTATAAATTGAGATACCCCCTCCTTAACAGAAGTTGAAGGCTTATAACCAATCCATTTCTCAAGTTTCTGGCAATTAGCAGAAGTCGCTTCAACATCCCCAGGTTGCATTGGCAAAAACTCTTTTATTGCTTTTTTACCAAGAGATTCTTCTATCGCTTTTATGTATTCCATTAAGGGAGTGGGATTTGAATTACCTATATTAAATATTTTAAATGGGGCCCAACTATCTTCAGGGGATCTTATATTTGAGTAATTGTTTTTTTTCTCCACTGGAGGCTTGCTTATTAACCTATAAAGGCTTTCAACAAGATCTTCAATATATGTAAAGTCCCTTAACATTTTACCGTTATTAAATATTTTTATTGGTTCATTATTTAAAATAGCTTTTGTGAATAGAAATAGTGCCATATCAGGACGGCCCCATGGACCATAGACAGTAAAAAACCTTAGCCCTGTAGTAGGTAAAGAATATAAATGACTGTATGCATGTGCCATCAACTCATTTGCTCTTTTACTTGCTGCATATAAGCTAACTGGATGATCAACTCCTTGAGACTCCTTAAAAGGAAGTTCTTTGTTACCTCCATAAACAGAACTGCTACTGGCATATATTAAATGATGAGTATTATATTTTCTGCAGCACTCCAAAATATTTCCAAAGCCGACTAAATTGGCCTGTATATAAGCCGACGGATTTTCAATAGAATATCTCACACCTGCTTGGGCGGCTAAGTTAATTACATTTTTTGGGTTATTTTCCTTAAAAATATTTTTTAACAAACTATAATCTTCCAAATCGCCTTTAATAAATTTGAACTCTGTTCCATATTTTTCACTCAATCTATATATATTTTTGAGTCTTGCTTCTTTTAGAGAAGGATCATAATAGTCATTTATGTTATCAAACCCAATAAGTGATTCGCCTTGTTTTATCAATTTACAACTTAAGTGGAATCCAATAAAACCTGCAGCACCTGTAATTAAATTATCCATCATAGAACCTTGATTAAGTTAGCTGAATTAACTTTATAAATCATTAACTTTGGATTATAGCTTTAACCCCAAGAATAAACCTTTTTAAGATAAAGATTAATGAAAAATATTAATTTTAATGATAAATTTTAAAATTCAGAATAAGTCTAATTTTTAATAGAAATATTCTTATTTAATTAACCTATTTACAAGGCTATCTTGATTTATTAATCAAGAAAAACTATTATAAATTGAATATTTACGAATAAATTTCTTTTTCTGAATAAAAATTTTGAAAATATTAATAAAACTAGTAAAAAAAATAGTAAAAAAACTAGTAAAAAAAATAATATCTAAATATCGAACAATTCCACAAAAACCACCATTTCCTTGTTCAAATTGCAAAAGTGAATTAGCAATAAGAATTGATGGGAAGATCAATCCAGACTTTAAAATAAATAATTTAATCTCGAAAGATTTATCTAACAAATTCAGTAAGAAATGGAATGGGATATGTATGAATTGTGGTCTTTTTCAAGATTTCTTAATTTTCAATCTAGAAGAGAATAGAAAGTTTTGTTCAGAATTAAAATCAAAAGATCTTGCAACCTCAGATGAAAACTTTTTAAAATTTCCTTTAGATAAAGAATTTATTAAAAAAATGGAAAATATATATTGGGAAAAAAGAATTAGAAATTGGGAAAGTTTTTTTACTAAAAAAAATATCATTCCAAAAAATGCATTATTCATAAGGCCTATGTTTGGTGCTGGACCAGAATTCATATCAAACACTTATGGAGCTAGAGTCGGTGGATTAGAAATTTCAGAGGTGTGTAATAAAACTACTTGTAATAGAGTAAATAATTATGAACCATTAAATGGACAAATTCATGGATATTTTGAAGGAGATTTTTTGAATAACAATAATTTTGATTCAATTTTTGTTTATCACACATTAGTCCATTGCCACAATCTAGATGAAATCCTTAAAAAACTTAAGAATCTTTTAACTAGAAATGGATTTATTATCTTCAGTGATGAAATTACTAGAAAACCAAGTAATCCTTTTCATAATTTGCATTTCTCAGAAACAATTTTCTCGAATATACTAAAAAGACATTTTAAATTTGTTTATAGGATTGATGATTGTACTAATAATAAAGATCCTAATGTAATTAATTACACAACTAAAAAAGATGCCCCTGATTTCTTGGTAACTAATAAAAAATATATATGATAAAGACCCTTTATAAAGTTTTCATAAGATTAAGAAGTAAAAGACGTAAGCAATTATTTTTATTACTACTAACAATGATAATTAGTGGTTTTTTAGAATCACTAACTCTTGCAGCCATAGTTCCATTTCTTTCAGCTTTAACAAAACCATATAACTTACTCGATAATCAATTTTATAAATATTTTGCAAACTTCTTTGCTATTTCTTCTGCAAGAGATATTGTATTATCGACTATTTTTATCTTTTCTTTTTTTGCTTTATTTTCTGGGATTTTTAGAATTTTTAATGAGTGGTATAAAGGTAAAGTCACTTCAGAAATTGGATCGGAATTAAGCTCTAAAGCCTTCCAAAATGCTCTTTATCAACCTTATAGTTTTTATCTTGATAATAATAGCAGTGAGACTATTGCAATTCTCAATAGCTATGTAAACAATTTTCTATTTATATTAAATCAATTCCTAACTTTTCTTAATGCATTAATAACATTCATATCAATTTTTATAGCTTTATTAATATTTAATTGGCAAATAACTACATCAATATTTCTTATCTTTGTATCTTTTTATTTAAGCGTTAATGTAAAAACTAAGCCAATTCTTCTAAAGAATAGTGAAGAACAAAGATCTTTAACTATTGAAAAAATTAGTATTATTCAAGATTCATTAGGTTCTATTAGGGACGTTATTGTCAATGAGTTTCAAGATTTTTATATTTCAAGATATCAGAAAGCTGAAATTACATTAAGAAAGATATATGCCAAAAATCAATTATTTGCAATTTTTCCAAAATATATATTAGATTCTTTGGGTTTAATTTTAATTTCTAGTTTAGCTGGAATTATATTTGTCTTAAGAGGGGATATTTCAGAAGTCCTTCCAATTCTAGGTGTATTTGGATTAGGTGCACAAAAAATGCTTCCAATAATTCAAAATATTTATCTTTCTTTTTCAGTATTTAATTCTAGCAAAAATCCAATAGATTCATTTTTAGTTCTTCTTGATAAAAAAATAATAAAGAGGAATAAATTTTTTCAATCCGATAAGTTTAATTTCATAAAAATGATCTCATTTAAAAAGGTGTCTTTTCAATACTGTAGAGATAATAATGTTGTATTAAAAAACGTCACATTTAATATAAAGAATGGCGAGAAAATTGCTTTCGTTGGGAAAACTGGTTCTGGCAAATCTACGATTTTAGATCTTGTAATAGGATTAATAAGTCCTACTTCTGGCACTATTTTAATTGATGATAATGACATACATAATATTAAAAATATTGATTTAATAAGGAAATGGAAAAATTCAATATCACATGTACCACAAAGTATTTATTTAATTAATTCTTCTATTTATAAAAACATTGCTTTCGGAGTAAAAGAGGAAGATATAAATTTTGAAAAAGTAAAAAAGGTAGCAAAAATTGCACGAGTAACAGATTTTACAAAAAATTTCAAAAAAGGGCTTTATAGCAAAACTGGAGAAAGAGGTATTAAGTTATCTGGCGGTCAAAGGCAAAGAATTGGAATTGCAAGAGCACTCTATAATTTAAATGAAAATTCAAATTTATTGATATTTGATGAGGCCACAAGTGCTTTAGATTTAAAAACTGAAGAACAGGTAATTAAATCTATTGAATCAAATTACAAAAGTTTAACCATGATTTTTATTTCACATAGAATCAATACTTTGAAAAATTTTGATAAGATATTCTCTATTAGCGATGGAATTTTAAGTCAAATTAAAAATTAGAGATTCTATGAAATCAAAAACTATTTAAATCAATGATAGTAAAAGATAATTTAAATAAATTTTATTTATACTTTCTATTTTCTATTTTTTTTTGCAACCCATTTTTGTTATTTAATGCAAATGAAATACGATGGGAATTAGATAAGGATAATGAATTTACTAAAAACAAAAAATTAAAATGGGAAAAGTATTATCCAGAAGAATTTATTGAGGAATCAGAAGGTGGATATATTGAAAATATATTTCTGAACAATTCTGAAGTAGAAAATAATTATGAATTAGGAAAAAAAGCAAAAACAAACGAATTCTTTTATTTAGGTTTTGCTGTACCTAATGCTGATGTAATGAATAAAAATGATTTTATGATTTATGCCGAACAGGCATTTCCTTTTGAAAAAAGTGATTTAGAAAAAGGAACAGCAAATCAAAATTATTCAGTTTTTCTTAGTTATGGAATTAGTAATCAAATGATGTTGATGGGATTCTTCTCTCATAGTGATGATCCTTTATATAAAAAAATTTATAATGTAGATAAGCAACCTGCTAATAAGTGGATCAGTGTAGGAGTAGGTACAAGATTAAATATATTTAGTAACAAGAAATTTTTGACCTCTCTAGATACGTCAATAGAGTCATGGTATGTAAAAAGTGGAGGTTGCAATGGTATAGGGTGCAAAGGGGTTTCATCAAATATTTTTGATAAGTCTCTTAACGAATATAAAAATTTAAATCTAATAGGATCTGTAGCTTTACCGAGTACATTTGTAATTTCAAAAAAGACAAGTTTAGTATTTTCACCGAAGCTAGTATTTTTACCCGAAGATCAATTTTATGAAAATAATTCTGGAGCTTTTTATGGATTAAACACGGGTATTGGATTAGGTTTTTCTCATAAGTTAAATAATAGATTCCATATATATAATTCAACATATTTACCATTGGGCGGAGATAACTATTTTGACGAAAACCTGACTTTTAAAAAAGCAATTATTTATGATTTCGGTTTTAGTTATTTGATTGACTCTCAAGTATCATTTCAAAGTTATTTAAGTAATAGTTTTGGAGCAACTCCAGCTACTGGTATACTTACGATTCCTAGTGATAATAATTTAATATTTGGTACAAGATTAATTTATAAGCCAACTTCAAAAAGTTTTGAGGAAAATTTATATCCTAAAAATGAATACAATTTTGAGGGTTTGAGTGTTAGTAATACTGAAATCATTAAACCTAACAAAATATTAGTAGATTTCTCACTTGATAAAGATGCAGAAATATGGACGAATATAAATACTGGGATTTCAAGAAATTTTAATTTCG
>MDTB01233748.1_pt1 | contig 11533 bp, 9 predicted proteins | sample 811161 | NCBI WGS metagenome assembly MDTB01 (sample SAMN05326650, study PRJNA326480) | marine metagenome | isolation source: seawater | place: Mediterranean Sea | collected 2009
AACCTTGGAAAATCATTTCTAATTTTGCATCTATATTGTCGATGTGATGTAGGGCAATTGCTTCAGGAGTTTTTGGAAGTACTGGTGAGCCATATTCAATTTTACCATGATGAGAGAGTATAAGGTGAATCAAATGAATCCGGACTTTTTCGGATGGAGGACCGAAAAGTTTCCATTCTTCAATAGTATCTGTGTCTATTTCACGCCATAAAGTATTGGCAATTTCTGTACCTATTGAAATATGACCCATTAGTTCGGCTCTAGAGTCATAGGGCATCGTAAAGCTATCTGCAGGAAATGAATTCTCCCACATTTTACCACAGTCATGGAAAAGGACACCTGTAATTAGTAAGTCTTTATTAAGAACTGTATACGCTTCGGACAGTGCCTCAGCCGCACGCATCATCTGAGCAACGTGCTCCACTAACCCTCCTCTTCTGGCGTGATGTAAGTTTCTAGCTCCAGCGGAGCGTCTAAAGCGGTCACCAAACCTTTCAAGAAAACTCAGGCAGAGGGTCCGTAATCTAGGATCACCAAGAGAATGACAAAGCTGTTTTATGTATTTATAGTCCTCACTATGTTTTTCCCTGGTTCTTCTGTCACCAGCCAAAGTTTCCTCAACTTCCTTAGTTTCTAGTTCTTGTATTTCCCAATCCCTAGCATCTATTCCATATTCATTATTGGACCAGTGTCCTTGTACTTTGACCCATTCATTGCCTTGGAGTGACTCTGACTGAGTAAATGCTTTTGAATCTTGCCAGGCTTTTAATTTTAAAGAGCCAGTTGAATCGGTAATTTCGATTTCAAAGTATGGTTTGTTAGTTTTAGTCAATTTACGATGAATGCCAGAGATTTGCCCATGTAAAATATAACTACCCGGATTAGCTGATACTGTTTCTTTGATCTCTGATACGTTGAGTTTTTCCATTACTTGGTTTCTTAAATCACATCATAAGCATAAATAAGTTCTTTTCGGTCGACAATAGTTAATAAAGGTTTAATATTTATCATAACGAATGAAAGATTCGTACTAATCTTCCGTTTATATAGTAATGGGTATTCAATGGTTTCAGGTGTTTATTTGTTTGGCTGGGTTAGCTATCCCAGTAGGTGTTTTACTATTTGCGGCCGCTGATACAGCTAGGGCGCAAAAAGAGAGCGCTAAAAAGGAATAACGAAACAACCTTTTTTGTAGCTTTTACATAGCAATTTATTCATCTGATTGCTTTTTGGTCTTAAATGCCATGGATATTCCCAAAACTATTACATGTGTTGACTGTGGTCAAAAAGCACACATCATGACACCGGAACCTGAATTTGGCTTTTCTGGGGGGGATTGGGTTGCTTACCGGTGTTCAGGATGTGGAGACAGATGGGATCTCGAGGTGTCTCATGATAATCACAATTCCGAAAATTCATCCCTTTGAATTAATCGGAAATTGAATTGTTTTGTTAAATATCAAAATTCGTTTTTAGTCAATCAAGATGGCTTCCTGTTTTCATTTACAATCTGATTACGAGCCACGTGGTGATCAAAGGCAAGCCATCGATAAATTAGTTAAGTCGTTATGCTCTGGCAATAAACATCAAACGCTGCTCGGTGTGACAGGTTCAGGGAAGACCTTTACCATGGCGAATGTCATTGCCGAAATCGGTAAGCCAACATTAGTTATGTCACATAATAAGACATTGGCAGCGCAACTTTATTCAGAGTTTAAAAACTTTTTTCCAAAAAATGCAGTCGAGTATTTCGTTTCATATTTTGATTATTATCAGCCTGAGGCATACATACCAAGAAGTGATACTTATATCGAAAAAGACTCATCTATTAACGATGAGATAGAGAGGTTAAGACTTTCTTCAATGGGGTCTCTCCTTACAAGGGAAGACGTTCTTGTGGTAGCCAGTGTTTCCTGTATTTATGGATTAGGATCTCCAGATGATTACAAAGATATGATGTGCCCTGTTCATGTTGGAATGCAAATGGAAAGGGATCAATTGTTAACTAAGCTCGTCGAAATGCTTTACGAAAGAAATGACATTGCATTTGCTCGTGGTCAGTTTCGTTCTCGAGGTGATGTCGTTGATATTATTCCTGCTTACCTAGAAAATGAGGCTATCAGAGTCGAATTTTTCGGAGATGAAATAGAGAGATTATCTATTTTTGACCCTTTGACTGGAAATGTTTCAGCGAAGATTGAAAGTTATAATTTTTATCCTGCAAAGCAGTTTGTTACGCCAGCAGAAAAAATGTCGAAGGCCATTAAAGAGATAAGAAATGAACTTGAGGACCAGGTTGCATACTTTGAGAAAAATAAAAAATATATAGAGGCACAGCGCATTAGACAAAGGACTGAATATGACATCGAAATGATGCAAGAAATGGGTTTTTGTCAGGGAATAGAAAATTACTCTAGGCATCTAAGTTCAAGGGACCCTGGGTCAAGGCCTTCAACTCTTTTAGATTTTTTCCCCGATGATTTTCTGACGATAATAGACGAGTCTCATGCCACCGTGCCTCAAGTAGGTGGAATGTATGAAGGTGATAAATCTAGGAAGACAACATTAGTTGATTATGGTTTTAGACTGCCAAGTGCATTAGACAATCGGCCTCTTAAGTTTGATGAGTTTATGGGTCTAACTGGTCAACGGGTCTATGTGAGCGCAACACCTGCAAGATTTGAAATAGAAAATAGCACAGTTGGAAATGATAAATACATACCGCGGCAGGCTAAACAAAAAGGTGGCACTAAGGTATTACCAAAAATTGTACCCCTTATTTCTGGATCCTCACAAAGTATTGAAAATTTTAATGTTACAGAAAATGGTAAAGATCTCGTAGTTGAACAAATCATTCGCCCTACAGGTCTACTTGATCCATTAGTAGAGATTAAGCCTTTGAAAGGACAGATCGACGAAACTATTGAGCTATGTAGGGGAGTTACTGATTTAGGAAATCGTGTTCTCGTGACTACTCTAACAAAAAAAACTGCGGAGGATCTTACAGACTATTTAAGAGATTTAGATTTTAAGGTTAGATATCTTCATAGTGACATAGGAGCCATCGAAAGAGTAGAAATTTTAAGATCATTGAGGGCGGGTGAATTTGATATTCTTGTTGGAATTAACCTTTTGAGAGAAGGCTTGGATCTACCAGAAGTATCTTTAGTATGTATACTGGATGCAGATAAGGAGGGCTACCTAAGGAGTGAAACATCACTTATTCAGACTGCTGGAAGAGCTGCAAGGCACGTCGATGGCAAAGTTATTCTTTTTTGTGATGACTTCACAAAGAGTATAGAAGGTTTAGTCAATATTACTGAGTACAGGAGAAGAAGGCAGATAGAATATAACGAAAAGCATGGTGTTATTCCTGAGAGTGTGAAACGCGCAGATCAAGAGTCGCTTCATATGCATCGCGAAGATAACCAGGTCTCAAAAAATATTGTCTCAGATAATGATGGAGACCTTGATGTGCTTCAGGTTATCGGTGAACTAAAGGAAGAAATGCAGGAGGCTTCATCTAAATTAGAATTCGAAAAAGCGGCTCTAATAAGAGACCAAATTGAAGAATTAAAGAAATTATCAAATAAATAGATTTACTATTAGTCTATTATCTTTGTTGGAAGAGTTGACACTTAGTAGTAAATTGTTTTTATGGTCAGAAAATATTTAAGTTTCTTTATTGCGTGGTCCTTTCTGACGTTAGTCGCCTTATCAGAAGTTAAATTTTTCAGAGGGGCTTGTGATGCTTCAGCGGCGTTAGCGTTGGATTCTGATGCAATATTAGTGGCAGATGATGAGGATAATATTCTAAGAATATATTCATACGATGATCCAGGTCTTCCAATTTCAAGTTTTTCTCTTGATGATTTTCTTGGAGTTGTTGATTCATCTCATCCAGAATCAGACATTGAGGCATGCACTCGGGTTGGAGATATTATTTATTGGATCACTTCCCACGGTCGAAGTAAAAAAGGCAAATGGAGAAACAGTAGATATAGATTATTTGCTACAGAAATTTTTAAAATAGATGGAATCTACAAATTAAAGCCTAAGGGAAAACCCTGTCTAAACCTTATTGATTCATTACTGCAATTAGATGAATTAAAATTACAAAAAAATATTGGAGCAGTAGGAAAAAATTCAGGAACAAAATTAGCACCCAAAGAATACGGATTAAATATTGAGGGTATGACGATAAGCGCTGATGGAAAGGATCTATATATAGGTATGAGAAACCCAGTCCCAGGAAACCGCGCCATTCTCATTCCTTTGAAAAATATAGATGATGTTATACTAAGAGAATCTGATCCCAAACTGGGTACTCCTATTTATTTAAACTTGGCTAATAGAGGGATTCGATCCATAGAGTATTCAAGTGCCCATCAAATGTATTTTATAATAGCTGGATCAATCTCTGGAGAAGGTAATTCGTCGATTTACTCTTGGAGTGGAAGTATAAAAACGAATCCTAAGACTATAATGACATTTTCAAAGCTAAACCCAGAGGCGATTGCTCCAATTAAAGATTCAAAGCAGTTATACGTTTTGAGCGATGATGGAAATGTTAAGCACCAGGTAAAGTCTAATGAGACTAACGATAAATTAATTGATGGAGCCAGTTCCTGTAAGTCTTTAAAAGATTATAATAAGAAAAGATTTAGAGTTATTAGCTTAAATCCAAAAAAAATTCCTAATAAAAGTGGTGACTTTTAAGTTATTATTTAAAAGGGATTAGTATTTATAATCCTTGAGAGTAAATTAAAATAATGGATCGAGCTCCAACAAAAAAACTATCTCCACTCAACAAAGTTGATGCTGGACTGATAGTTGAAAATCATGATTATGACCCAAGTCTAAATGAAGTCATAAACGAAGGAGGGCAAAAGAACTCGAAATTTTTATCTCTTGGAGTTGCTGTATTACTTCATGTAATCTTGTTTATCATTCTTGCGTTGATAGTCCTTGTTCATTTTGAGGATCAACAAATTGAAATGGTTGTTGAAGCTGGGGCTCGGAACTCTACACAACAAATTGAAAAAAAATCTTTTGCTAAAAAGGTCACGAATGAAAAGCCGTCTCCACCTTCTAGGCCGATTTCTCCATTAATAACAGCGACTAATGCTTCTTCTGTAATATTACCAGACGTGACAGTTCCTACTGAATCACTAGCTTTTGGAAGTGGCTTTGGAGATGGCTTTGGTATTGGTGGTTTTGGTGATGGAAGGGGCGGAGCCAAATTTTTTGGTACGAGTGGTGGAGGGAATCGAATCATTCTCGTAATTGATACTTCCACCAGTATGAATAATAATTGTGGAGTCGAAGGTATTGCAGCTTTGAGAAGAGAGATCGTTAAAACGTTGTCTTCTTTATCTCCCAATGTTCGTTTCAGTATTATTTGTTTTGGTAAAGATTGTGATGGGTTCGATTCTCAACCCGTTGTTGCTAATGCAAGTAACATTGCTCGTGCAAAAAATTGGATGAAGGCCTATTTTATTAACAAGAAAGGGGGCGGCTCATTTGACAGAACCAGAACTTCAGAATGGGGTGCCAAGAGTAAAGATAACAATGGCATTTCATATTTTCCGATTATGCCTGACTCTATTAAGGCACTTGCAGGCACTAGCGGTGGTTCAAGAATGGATCTCGCCTTGGTAGCGGCATTTCTTCAAAAACCAAGTTCTGTTTTTCTAATCGCTGACGGGGCGCCTGGAACTTCTAAGGGTGGTCAAAAGTTAGGGAACAGTGCTATCGTAGACCTTATTTTTCAAGAGGCTAAACAGATTTATAGAGGTCAGTTACCTAAGGTCAATTGTATCAGTGTAAAAGGCATTGGAGAAGCTATTCTTAAGGATATATCCAAGAGATTTGGAGGTAATTACAAAGCTATTGACCCCTCAAAGATATAAATTAAAGAACTATTTTGCCGCTAAAGACACCCTGATTAATTCGGTATCATTTCTAATGAAGCATGACTTCATGGCATACGCAGGGTGAGACCAAACGATTTTCCGTTGCCTCATATCAATACCATTAGGCTCTATCAAATGAGCTCGACTAATCTCGTGATAGCCTTTCGAATCTATTTTTGCTAACGCTAAGTCTCCAGTTTCACTGAATAGAAAAAATCTATCCTTATGTGGAGTGACAAAAACTGTTCCCCATCGAGAGGGTCTTTCTAGTCCGACAGGATCGAGTGAATCCCATATTCGTTTACCACTTTCGAGATTCAGGCAACGAAACTCACCATAACTACACGCACCATAAATGTGACCTTCAGTTATAACGGCAGTGTTCATGATACCATTGAGGTGCTGAGTTCTTTTTTCACTTACTTTTTCTGTTTTCCAAATAATTTCTGGTTCCTTATTTGGAATCATTTTCAAAGCCATTGAACCATTGTAGAATGAAGAAAGGAAAAGAATATTATCTGCTAACTGTGGAGTCGACACGCTTAGTCCATAACGAAGTTGCCACGGAATAGTCCAAATTACTTTACCTGTTCTTGGGTTTAGTGCATTCACTGAATCAGGTGTCCATATGATTAGAAATTTTTTGTTGTTATGATTTATAATTACTGGTGGAGCGTACCCAGGCTCCTTCGCAGTTAGGGACCGCCAGACTTCTTTACCGTTGGATTTATTAAATGCTACTGCGACTGTTCCCTCTCCTCCGGCTAGACATATCAGAAGGTCTTCATATATTAAAGGATTTGATGAGAAGCCCCAAGTCGGAGTCTTTATATTGAAAGCAGTATTGAAGTCTTTTGACCAAATTTCTTCTCCGTTATCAGTATCTCTACAAAACAGATTTCCCTCGGATCCAATCGTATAAATGAGATTTTCATTAATGAGAGGTGTTGATCTAGGTCCGGCTGAGTAACTAATTGAGTATGGGCAATCGTATGATTTTTCCCAAAGGACTTTACCGTTTTTAGCGTCCAAACAAATTAATCTTTCATTGCCTGGAATCGTTACCCTTGAGAAAGGATTCTCAGGAGATTTTGAATCCTTATCCATTTGTCTATCCATCACATAGACTTTGCCATTGGCTACGGCAGGTCCTGCGTAACCCCTGCCAATTTTAGTTTTCCAAACAGTATCTAGCCCATCGTCAGGGAATTTCTCTAAAATACCGTCTTCTCTCCAAACGCCATCTTTGTCTGGTCCGAACCAACCTGGCCAATCATCAGCTTTTATTATTGTTGTTGTAATTAATAAGAGAAGAAAAACTTTTTTGTACATCAATTTTAGCTAGTTGTTTGAAGGTATTATCAATTAATAAGCTTCTTCCATATTAATAATAATGCTAACATAAATGTAGATGAAAAAGTGGCATTTGTTTGCGTGTGTTCCTTACGCTTTTGCTATTATTCTTTTTTATTCAGTTGCAGTTCACATGTACTATACACTCGAGGGTTGGCCAACTTCTATTGGTACTAGAGGTTTTCCTGAGCCATTACTTATTCATGTGAATATTCAAGGATGGTATCTCTCCATACTTGGTTTTTTTACTGTTTTTGTTTTTCCAGTGATTATTCTAATTTGCTTTATTGTGCCAAAATTACGGCACTTAAGTATCTATTTTTTATTTCAGATTATTGGTTTAGTGATTTTCCTTGCGCTGATGTTTTTTGCTCCTGATGCCTATGTTAATTGGTTTTGGGATTGAGTAAAATGAAGGTTTTAAATTGATAACTATATTAGGAAAACATAATTTTCTAACACTGTTTGGCATAGCAATAGCTCCTATGTAGTTGCGTAAAAATTATTTTACAAAGCTACCATTTTTTTAATTTCAGTATTCTGAACCATCATGTTTGATAAATATCACACAGACAATTTCTTTGATGAGATGTTTATCAACAACGAAGAAAATCTTCGAACAAGGAATCACTATGGTTTAGTTCAGGATATATTTAGCTCTTTTTCGGGTAAAGACTTTAAGGCAAAACAGCATTCAATTAATAGAGCTTTTGTAGAGCATGGAGTAACTTTTACCGTTTACAGTGATCACCAAGGAACAGAAAAAATTTTTCCTTTTGATCCTTTTCCCCGTGTTGTTCCTTTTAATGAATGGGAAAAAGTAGAGCACGGATTAATTCAGAGAGTTACTGCGCTTAACTTATTTCTTCATGATATTTACCATGATGCTCAAATTGTTAGTGATGGAGTTATTCCCGAGCACGTAGTCAAGTCTGCAGAGCACTATAGGCCTGCACTAAAAGGTTTAGACGTGCCAGAAAATATTTATATCCATATATGCGGATCTGATCTTATTAGAGATCATAATGGTGACTATATTGTGCTAGAAGATAATTTACGATGTCCTTCTGGTGTTTCTTATGTCCTTGAGAATAGAGAAGTCATGAAACGTTCTTTTCCTAATCTCTACAGGGATATGAATGTTAGACCTGTTAACCATTATCCTCAAATGTTACACGATGCCCTAAAATTTGTGGCTCCAGTTCGTAAATCTGACCCTATTTGTGTTTTGCTTAGTCCCGGTGTTTATAATAGTGCTTATTTTGAGCATACTTTTTTGGCTCAAGAGATGGGAATTGAAATTGTAGAGGGTCGTGACCTCATCGTTATAGATAATATCGTATACTTGAGAACAACAACTGGCTTAGTTCAAGTTGATGTCATCTATAGACGTATTGATGACGATTTTATAGATCCAACGGTTTTTAAAGAAGATTCAATGCTCGGTGTGCCGGGTCTTGTCGGAGCCTGCGAGAGAGGAAACGTTACACTAGCCAATGCTCTAGGAGCGGGGGTAGCTGATGACAAAGTAGTCTATGCCTTTGTCCCTAAAATGATCGAATATTATCTTTCGCAAAAACCCATATTAAAAAATGTCCCGACTTTTTTAACCTACGATGATGATGAACGAAATCATGTCCTTAATAATCTTGAGTCATTAGTTGTTAAAGCAGCGAATGAGTCAGGAGGTTATGGAATGCTAATGGGCCCAACTTCAACAAAAAAAGAAAGAGAAAACTTTAGTAAAAAAATTAATGAGAATCCACGTAATTATGTTGCTCAGCCCGTAATTTCTTTATCAAGGCATCCTACGATTTGTGATGGCATTTGTGAGGGGCGGCATATTGATCTGAGGCCCTTCGTCATTTATGGTGAAACAGTTGAAGTTCTTCCTGGTGGATTAACAAGAGTCGCTCTTAATAAAGGATCTTTAGTGGTTAATTCATCTCAGGGTGGTGGGAGTAAGGATACTTGGGTGCTCCGCTCAAATTAAATCTTTTAAGATCAAATTAATGCTATCCAGATCTGCAGATAACCTTTATTGGATGTCCAGATACATTGAAAGGGCTGAAAATATTGCTAGAATATTGGAAACTAGTTCTCAATTTCTTTTGGATCTTGGACAAGGATCTAGGCAAATGGATAATTCAGGTTGGAGGCCAATCCTTGAAGTTTTATGTGTTGATGAAGACTTTGATAGAATAAAGAAGCAGGATCCGGAGCTAGGAATTCTCCAATTTCTTTCTATTTCTAAGTTTAATTCGGACAGTATTATTCAGTGCATCGCTTTGGCAAGAGAGAATGCTAGAATGGTTAGAGATAAAATTTCTGAGGAGATGTGGCGCGAACTAAATCGCATACACTTATTTCTAAAAAGTGAATCAGCAAAGACAGAATGGGAGTTTTCCCAACATGAGTTTTTTAATCGGATTATCAGATTTTCATTACTATTCCAAGGTTTAGTACAATCTACTATTGCGCATAATGAAGGATATTTATTTATTCAATTAGGAAAGTATTTAGAGAGAGCTGACAAGACAACCCGCATAGTAGACATTCCTTCTCTATATGAAAAAAAATCTCTATCTGTCTCGCCTTGGCCTACCGTATTAAAATCATGTAGCGCCAGAGCTACATACCTTACTTCTATAGGAACAACTATTACAGAGAAAGAGAGTATATCTTTACTCCTCTTTGACGGAAACTTTCCAAGATCGTTACGATTTTGTTTGAATGAGGTTGATTCTATAATGCATAAGATTTCACAAACTCCACGGGGAAATTTTAGTAATGAAGCTGAGAGAATAACGGGAGCTGTGTTAGCGAGCATAGATTTTAATGGCAAAACTGATATCGAGCTTCTCGGACTTCATGATTATCTGGACCATATTCAGGATAAGATTAATAGCATTGGGGAACAAATTTTTGATCATTATATTTTGTTACCCACTTCAACCATTGAGGCCCCTGAATTACCTAATCCTGTCATTCAAGATTATCAGCAGCAACAACAGCAACAACAATAGACAGTTCATTTAATACTAGTGAAAAAACAAATAAACACACCAGTGACTGAAGAGATAAATATTAACTTGGATAGCAGTTCTGAAACTATTCAGAATATCTCGAAGTATTCAATTATACACAAGACTACTTTTTCTTATAGTGAAGAGGCTAGGGAAAATGTTAATCAGGTCAGATTAAAACCATTAAATGGTTATTATCAAAATTTAGATTTCTATCTTCTGACTGTTTTGCCAGCAACTAAGCTTACGGAGTACCCAGATTTATTTGGTAATTCGGTACATTATTTTGAGGTAAATAGTCCCCATAAAAAACTTCAAATAGAGTCCCGTTCGACTGTATCTATTGAGGCCGTGGTAGATTATAAAAATTTACCCTATGGTTCAAAGCACGATGATTTACTTGGACTAATAGAAAGAGATGATTGCTACGAATTTTTAAATGGTAGCACTTATGTAAACTGGCCCATATCTCTTTGGAAGGAAGCACTAGATGTCAAAGACAACTCTGAGGATGTTTTTCAAACTTGCTACTCCTTAATGACCTTTGTTTATAATGTTTGTTTTTATTGTACAGAATCAACCACAGCAGAAACGACAGCCTATGAAGTATTTAACGACAAAAGAGGAGTCTGCCAAGACTTTGCTCACTTATTGATAGCCTATTGTAGAAGTATAAAGATTCCGGCGAGATATGTTTCCGGCTATATTTGGGATCCTTCTGGTGGTAGTGGAGAAAATGCGATGATAGGCTCACAGGCTTCCCATGCATGGGTAGAGGTTTATATTCCAAATGCTGGATGGATTGGACTGGATCCAACTAATAATAAAATTGTCAATGAGCAGTATATAAAAATTGCAATTGGAAAAGACTATGATGATGTGGCTCCTATCCGTGGAACTTTTTACGGTGGAGGTCAGCGTAGTAAAATGGAGGTCAAAGTAAACGTAAGTAAATTTACGAAATAATACTTTTAGTCTTATGCAACTACATCATTAATGACGTTCCCTGCAACGTCAGTTAATCTAAAGCGTCGGCCACTATGAAGGTAAGTTAGTTTTTTGTGCTCCATACCTAAAAGATGAAGAATAGTGGCATGAATGTCATGAATCTCAACCTTGTCCACTGCCGCTTTGTGACCGATTTCATCTGTTTCACCATATGACGTCCCTCCCTTAGATCCTCCACCTGCAAACCAATAGCAACCGGCATGAGGGTTATGATCTCTTCCAGTAGGTTTG
>MDTB01209146.1_pt1 | contig 11532 bp, 9 predicted proteins | sample 811161 | NCBI WGS metagenome assembly MDTB01 (sample SAMN05326650, study PRJNA326480) | marine metagenome | isolation source: seawater | place: Mediterranean Sea | collected 2009
TGATTTAATACGTTCAAAAATCTTTCAAATTCAAAATTTTTTGTTTTTAATATTTTAATTAATGTTATATTTTCATATATTCTTTGAGTAGTTGAATAAATGCTTTTATCTGCTTTGTAAGACTGATCAACATAAAATCTTGCCTTTCCAAGAAAATACCTAGTTGGTACAAACAAAACCAGAGAACATAAAACTAAAAACCCTACAGCTTCAACACTAAGTAATATTAAAAATGTTAAATAAACACTCAGCTGAATTATGCTTGTTAAGACTTGTGAGAATGCATGGTAAAAAAATGTTGTGTGTGAAGACAAGCTTGTTATAAAAAAAGTAGCATCTGACATAGAGTATCTTCCACTTTTGTAAATATTATCCATTAAATTAAGTTTCAGATTTCTATTAATATCCTCTTTTAATGTATGTAAATTAAGTTTTTCAATGTAAAAAAATAAAAATCTTAAAAATACTATTAAAGGTAACAGGTGATTATTTTCAATAAACCAATTAATATAAATATTTTCGAAGTTGTCTGAATCGGAAAATAAAGAAGCGAAAACAACTATAACAATTAAATCTAAAATTACAGTTAGGTTTGTAAGTAGAACTGATGTAACAAGTCTTATTTTTTTTCTTCTAACACCAGTCGAAGATGATAATTTCTTTATATCTGATATAAACTTTTTACGATTCATCACTTTTTTTAATAGTAGCAATTACATGCAATTTCTAAATAAATAATTATTTATATTAATAAATAGTATAGTTTTGTTAAGTATGAAAATATTTCAACAGATAAAAACTCCATCTAATTTTATACCTAAAATTATTTTTGTATTTACTTTGTATGTTTCGACCATATGGACAAATTTTTATTACATATCAAGTAGTAATGTTGACTTTCATAAGTATTACGATTACATCAATTATTTTTTAGGAGCAGGTAATTACATCGACTTTGGCCAAGGTGTTATTTATTACTTTATCATTTCTGTACTTTTTAAACAGTATATTAAAGACATCGACTCCCAACACCTTGAGCTTGGTTTAAGCTATAGTGTACAAAATGTAAATTTAGTATTTTTTATAATAGGATTAATTGGATTATACAAACTTCTTCGTTTTTTTAAATTTGATGAAAAAATAGTATATTTAGTTCTCGCAATGGTAAATTTTCTACCTCAATCGATTTACTTAAGAGCAGTTATGAAACCAGAAATATTAGGCTTTGCTTTAATTCCTTGGGTAATATATTTTCTTGAAAAATATTTAAAAGAAAATGAAAAAAAATATTTAGCTTTTTCGATACCCTTTTTTTTGATTGCAATTAATACAAAGGCATCTGTTGCAGGAATAGTTATCTTTTATTTCTTATTCTTCTATTTAAAAAAAATATTTAATGAATTGGGGAAATTAGATTTTCTAAAATTTTTTATTATTTTATTAATTGCATTAACTGCACTTCAATTTGAGACATATAAAATCACCGATACTAGTCCGTTTTCAAGGCCCTATGATGAGAGCTATGATTACAAAGCAGACTTAAGCATAATTTACAAAATAAACATATTTGAAATTTTTAGGGAACCTTTTTTAGAATACGTTGATGAAAAAAATTTTTACAGTGTTCATGCAAAATCTGTAATTAATTTAACAATACTTGACACATTCGGAGACCACTTTAATCAATTGTTTGACTCAGACTTAAATTACTTTGATAGATATCGAAAAGATATTTTTAATGCTTCATCTGATTCTATTTTTATCAACAAAGATAGGACAATTAATTATTCCGGTCCATTAAGTGCTGCACTATCATTCAGGCTTGACTATTTAAGAAAAGCTATATCGAGCATCTTTTCTATATTGTTTTATTTATTTGCAATCTTCTTGTGTTTTAAAGATAAAAAATTTACAAAGTTTTATGCAAGTCCTCTTATTGGCATTTTTTGTTTAATACTAATTTCATTTGGAATACCGTCAAATGCATTTAATCCATTTAAAGGAGATACTATAAAAGCGTTTTACTATTCATTTTTAATTACTTTGTCATTTGTATTTGTTATGTCATATATTTTTAAAAAAATAAAAATTTTAAGTTATCTAGCACTTCTTTTGTTTATCGGTTTAATTTTTTTTGTTGGTGGTCATCCAAAAGAAAACAATCAACTTCTTTCTGAATACATTGTCGATTCAAACCAATATTCAATATTTTGTAGTTTGAACAATGTTGTATTTTTAGAAAATGATTTTGTTGAAGTATTTCATAGTACTGGAAATATTAATAATATAAAATCAAACTGCTCAGATAGAGGGCAAAAAATAAATATATCGAACAATAAAGCATTTGTTAACAACAATGAGATTGAGTGTATAAAAAGTGGAAATATTAATATAGATTATTCAACTGAAAAAGCTTGTAGGGATATCATTATTTACAATATTTTAAATAAAAATATAGTAAAAGAATTTTCTATTCCTTATTTTTCTTTATTAATGCTTTTAACCATTTTGACTATCGCCTTGTATGAATCACTACTTTCAATAGCCCCATTGAATAAGCAAAACTTCTAATTCTAAATTAATAAGTTTTTATAATCTTCAAATTCTTTTTGTGTACAAATTTTGACAGAATTATTATTTTTCATTTTTAAAACAGCTGATCTAGACAAATTATTTTGTAATATTGTATCTTTTGAAACTTTGTTTAATTGATCTATTAATTCTTCATTTTCTAACGAAAATAAAATTCCATTTTCATGGTCATCAATAATTTCTTCATGATTTGGTATTTTTGAGGCAAATACAATTAGGCCTTCAGACATAGCTTCCAATAACACTTTTGGATTGCCTTCATAAGTAGAAGGTAAAATAAAATATTTATAATTTCTATATAAATCTAGTATTTCGTAATAACTTAAATTTTCCTCTATTTTTAATTTCACTTGTTTGGTTCTTGCGTTATTAACCAGCTTTTCTCTTTCCGAGCCATCTCCCACTATTGTCAATTCAAAATCACTGTCCTTAATCATTTCAATAAGAAACTGATAGTTTTTTTGTTGCTCTAACCTCCCAATAGACAAAATAGATTTATTACTTTTAGAATTAATATCAATTTTATGACTACTCATTAAAACCCAATTGGGCCTTAAAACAAGTTTTGATTCATCGAAATTATAATTTGATAATATAAACTCATAGTCAGATTTACTTGTAACTGAATATAGATCGGAGTATATTAGACAAATTTTTGTTAACAATTTAAAAAATTCTTTCTTAAAAATATTTTTTTTGTCTCTAATGCTAAATAAATATGCGTCATATCCAGTTCTTATATATAGAGGTTTTTTTAGTAAAAATTTAAATAGAATACTCACCCAGCTTCCTGTAAGCTGATTTTGTTTAATAATTTCAATATTTGATAAACTTTTGTATACCTTAAAAGGAAAAATTATCGACTTAAAAAAACTAACAATTTTAGAATTTGTTTTATTGAATAAAGAATAAATTGGGATTACGCTTAAATTTTCAGAATTAATAAAACTATAATCTTCACTGTCTCCGTAAGTTACTAGGGTAAAATGTACATTTTCTGATTTTCCTAATCTTTCAAAATAATAAAACTCTCTTTCTAAAGCTCCTGAATCTTTCCAGAGCTTCAAGGAATAGTTAAACCCAAAAATGTAAAGTATATTTAATTTCTTATTATTTTCTGCCAATTAGATTGACTCTCCAATTTCCTGGTCTTATTTTATTAAATCCGCTTTGTTTATACCAGTAATAAACTTCATATATTGTGTGGCCTGATTGATAACTTGTTGTTATCGAGTCGAAAGTGTCTAAAACTGACCATCTAACATCCGGAAGTACAGTTGTCGGAAAGATAATTCTTATGGGATAAGTAATATACTTACTAACCTTTCCTAAATAATGATTTATTCGGCCAAATATATTTGAGTATATTAACGGAGGGTATTGTTTTAAAGCTGGCCAAAGCAGCTTAAATATTTTTCTCCAAAGGTGAACTGTTGGAAATGTGTAGTAACTATTTTCAGAATATACACTTATTGAAAACTCTCCACCAGATTTTAAAATCCTATTAGCTTCTGAAACCCCTTTTTGTGGATTAGGAGTATGATGAAGTACTCCTATAGAAAAAGCAAAGTCAAATACTCCATCCTTAAATGGAAGCTTAAGTGCATCACCCTGTACAAATAATAAATCTGGATCACTACCAAAATTTTCTTTAGAAGCATCAATTGCATTAGAGTGGTCAATCATTATAGGGACCCCACCAAGCTCTAATACAATATCTGAAAATCTACCCGGTCCACAGCCAATATCAAGAACAGTTTTATTAGTAATTTTATTTTTATCTAATTCAGTTATGGTTGTAAACATATTTCTAGTATGTCCTTCCATAGTTTTGTTTTTATTCTCGTCTTCAAATTGAACTCTCGCCCATTTATTCCATTGCCATCCAAAATTATCTGAATAATTTATTTCATCAACAAATCTTGGTATTCCATTATTAATTTTGAACGTATTTGAAGAGGACTTTAAAAAACCTTCAATAATCTCATCCTCAATACTCTTATTAACTATAACCTCAAGGTCTTCACCAGTATGAGGGTCACATAGTATTTCTAAATGATTTATCTTCATGTATTCCTTCTATTAGTACATAAGTATATAAATTTAATTTATATATAAACAAGTTTATAAATGAAAAGAAAAATACAATTCATTATATTTTTTTATACTTTAAGTATTGTTTTTATAAAATATTTTGTTGCATATAGTGAATCTTCTCTTTCAATAAACGAAACGCTATCTTTCCTTTTTCTATGGTGATGAAAAAAATTATCAAGAATTTTAATTTTACTACCAGAATTTAGCCATAGGTATGAAAAAACTACAGCATCTATTGATAGAAGTTTTCTATCAAGGTTTAATCCTTCTTCAGCAATTTCAATCATTCTATATTTATCAACTATAAAATTACCACAATTCAATATCCAAAAAATCCACTTATCAATTAAAAAATCTTCAGCTCTATTAGAATTTAAATCATCAACACTTTCAACAAAATTTTTAAGCTCATAGCTTCCTGGATTTAAAATTAAAGAATCTTTAATATCTTTAATATCAAGAGAAGTATCATTTGGCAGAAATTTTACTGAGTATTTTTTTTGGAAGTTGCTAATAAATTTTGCAATATTTGGATATTGAGAAAACTGATACATTATATTTGGTTGAAATAAATAATTACTATTATTATTGGTCTTAAAGATTTTTGAAATTATAAGATCTAAGTTCTTTCCTGCAATGTTGTCTGAATCTAAAATATAAACAAAATTATTTGTTGATTCTTTTATTAATTTTAACTTATTAGCAAAAGCGCCTAAATTCGCATTGTTTTTTATTAATCTTATATCTTTATTGCTATTGTCTTTAAACTTCTTAATAATTTCTTCAATTTTTTCAATTTCATTCTCTTTTGACTTATCATCTGAAATAATTATCTGATTAATCCTTTTTTTTGAAATTACACTTTTTATGCATTCATTTAAATAATTTGATGAGTTATATGTAGGGATTCCAACAGAGATAAAGTTTTTTTCACTTGATGGCATATTTATAATGATAACAAATAAACATTTTTAAAATTTTAATGATTGTGGAAAATGTGATAAATAAGAATCAAAATTGTGTATAAACAAAATTATTAGATAAAAAATGACTGATTTATAGAGTGTTATATTTTTGTCTTTGAGATTATATAAAAATATAGACCCCAAAAATATCATGAGATTAAAAATTTGTATAATATAACTTGCTTTGTTTGTGTCCCCAGTTGGTAACTCCGGGTAACTTATAAGAAACCACAAATACCCAATTAAAGAAAATGAAATTGCAAATTTTGAATATTTTATAAAAAAATTATTTTTATCATTTGTTTTTAGAAAGATTACAGAAATAATAAGAAATATTGTAAGAGGTAAATTTAAAATATTTACATTTGCAAGGTAAGAGCCGATTGAATCTTGGTTTCTTCCTATATCTAATTTTGAACTAGTAAAAACAAAATATCCCCAGTAATCACCCCATGTATCTGCATACAATGTTGTAAAAAATTGATTACTAAAATTTGGTCTTATTGGATTTGTAAAAAGTAAATATAAATCGTTGAAATTAGGAATGTAAAAATTTACAGGCTGATTCATAAAACTAAAGGCAATAGGTTCTTTATTAAATGCTGTGAAACTTCCATATCTAAAAAATAGAGAGAAATAAAACCACGAAGAAGTTAAAAATCCAATAAAAAATGTTTTAATTAAAAAAATAAGATATCTTTTTTTCTGAATACCATGTTTATAAAATAATAAAATAAAAAAAGGAGGGAACAATAGGAAAGCCCATTGTCTACTAAGTGCTAAAAGTCCTATTATGACACCAAAAAATATTGTATCTTTATTAGAAATAACAAAATCTTTTTTACAAAAATCATAAAACTTATAAATTAACAAACTCAAAAAGAAAAGTATATAAGGCTCTCCACGTACCATTGAAATAGTTCGGTAATTAACAGCTAAGAGTGAAATTAAAAGTAAATACTCAATATTTAAGTAGCTTTTAGATTTATAAAATTTTTTCAATGTTGCCAAGTTAATGAATATTGTCATTAAATATAAAAAAGCTTGGAATATTTGAGTAAAATTACCATAAAAATTTCTACATTCATTTAAGTAATCATTTGAAATTGTAAAGTTTCTACACACGACTTGCCCTATTGAAGGAACAAGATACCCAAATGGTGGGTTGAAAAATTCCCTTGTATGAATTTCATCAGGTAAGTTTATAGACCTTGGTAAATATCTTGAAAAATGATCAACATAACCATAATGAGCCTCAGCATCATATCCTTCAATAGAATCATAATTAAAAATATTAAAAACTAAGATGAAGGCAATGCCAAGAACAACTATTAATGCAGAAGTTTTACTTGCCATTCAGATTATCCTTTTTGTTTGTATAATTTAAATAATAAAATGAAAATTCAATTAACAGTCATAGTACCATTTTTTAATGAAGAAAAATTTTTAAAAAATTCAGTGACTAAATTGATAACTTTAAACATTTTTGAAGAGATTATTCTTGTAGATGACTGTTCAAATGATAGCAGTTTAGAAATTGCCAAAAAACTTTCTAGCAAATTTAAAAATATACATTTAATATCAAAGAATCAAAATGGAGGAAAGGGAAGTTGTATTGCAGAAGCAAAGAAACATTTAAAAACTTCACATGTAATAATACACGATGCTGATCTTGAATATTCCCCTGATGATATTGTAGATATGTTAGAACAAGCTTTGAGAAATAAAAATTCATTAATATTAGGTTCAAGATTTATTGGTAACAAAAAAAGAAAAAATGTTTATTTAAGAACATATCTTGCAAACAAAGTAATGTCATTATTTTTCTCTTTAATTAATTTTTATAAGATTTCAGATATAGCAACATGTTACAAATTAATGCCTACAAATTTTTTAGAAAATATAGATATTAAAGAAAATGGTTTTTCTATTGAAGTTGAAATTTTATCAAAATTTTTAAAATATAATAAAAGCATTAAAGAAGTTCCTATAAGCTATGAGGGAAGATCCTATGCCGAGGGAAAAAAAATAAAATTTTCCGATGGATTGAAGTATATAATTAATACATTAAAGTACAGAATCACTTAGTTATGTGGCTTTAGGGTAATATGAAAAACGATTATTCAATTCACACTTTTCATTTAAGAATTAAAATTTTTATAGCAAGAATAATTTATTCACTACTTAAATTGTTTAAATTGGATGATAATTTAGAAATAAATAGAAAAAATATCTTTTGGAATATTGATATAAATGACATAGTTGGTTTATCAATTTTTTTAACGGGTGGATTTCAGAATAAAAAATTAAAACAATTTAACAAATTAATAAAAAAAGATTCTTTACTTATTGATATTGGGGCAAATATAGGATCTTTTACAATTGTGACTCAAACTAATAATAGAAATGTAAGTAAAGCAATCTGTATTGAGCCAGATATAAATAATTATTTAAAATTAAAAAATAATATCGAAATAAACAATCTTGTAAAACATACTTTTCCATTTTTAAGCTTTGTTGGAAGATCACTCGATTCAAACAGTTCAAGCCATTATCCATTAAAAATACCCAAGGAAGATATAAAAAATAGGTACAACGGAATTCCTGGAAGCTTTGAAAAAGCAAAACCTTTTAATTTAGAAATTATTGAAAATGAAATAAAAAATAATTTAGCCATAAAAATAGACGTTGATGGAAATGAATTTGAAGTCATTTCTGCATTAGAAAATATTATAAGAAAATACAAACCATTACTTCTAATTGAAATCAATAAAGCTTTATTAGATAATCAAGAGCTTGAAAAAATATATAAATTGCTGGAAGAATCAAGTTATATGATATCAGCAGGAAAAAGATTAAAAAAAATTGATTATTTGAAAAAATCAAAGAAGTTATACGGTTTAGATTTGATATTAAAACCTATTTAATTTTTTAACTATCTATGTAGTTAGCTATTTCTTCGGCTAACAATGCCGCTCCATCCTTAGTCAAGTGGCTTTCGTCGTAATAAAACAACTTACCTTGAAAAGCACCAACACATTCATTATCTACAAAACTATTACAAAATAACTTTTCTGGATATATTCTGTAAATATTTTTATCAAAAAAACTGTCATAAATTTTATATGTAGAAATTATATCTTTATCTTCTAAAAATTCTGCGTATTGGGATGAAACCGTTGCATTAATGTCCAAACCTTTTTCAATAAATTGCTGAGGAACTCCAAAATTAAATTGTGGAACTGGATAAACAATTATTAGTTTGTTGTTATTTGCAAGTAAAGTTTTAAAAGTTGTATTTATATGTTTTTGGAAATTTCGTTCATTATATTTTTCAATTTCCATTTTGGAATTTACAAAATATACAACATAAGAGTTGTTTATTGATCTTAAATAATTATTTTTCTTATCTACATTTTGTCCCCTTCCTCGACATTCTTCTGCTGTATTTAAATGCTCAATATATTTAACACAGCCAGAAATATCAATATAGCTATAAGAATTTAATTTAGGACTTGATGAAAGATAAAGGCTTAACGTATGGGCATGTGAGTCCCCAAAATTGTAGATTTTTACCTCTGATTCACTATTAAAAATACATATATCATCAATATTTCGTTGCCAACAACTATCACCATTTACTATTAACGAATTTGTTCTATTGTCTTGGTACTCTAAAATTTCTTCTGAAATATTGTTATACCTAAATTTAAAACCATCATCTGCGAAGCCTAAGAAAATAATTAAAAGAATAAGAACAAATAAATATAATATATTTACAGGTTTTATTGAATTATTTAAGAATTTCAATTCTACAAATTTAAAATTTAAATTTGCAATTATAAACAAAAACAATAAGTAAAAGGGTAATGATCTTTGAAAAAGTTGCTCAGAAAAATAATTAGGCTCATTTAAATTAGCCAGTAAAAGTGTTTCTTTGTTATTGTAAATTCTTGCAAATGCAAAAATTGGCTGGTGCAGTAAATATAATGAAAAAGAAGTTAATCCTAAATTTTTAATTAATCTATTTTTTGAAATACTCTCTAATAATGAATACTCATTTTTAGAAAACAATACAAGTGAAACTCCAATTGTAATAATTAGCCTTGGTCTTAGTGATAATATGTAATCATCGCCAAATTGATAAACCGTATAAAAAATAATAAACAATCCAGGAATTTCCAGAAATTTAATTCTTAGTTTATTGCTTAAAATACATATAATGACACCAGCTAATAGCTGCCAAAATCTAAACTGTATTAAATAAAAATTTTCAAACGAGACATTAAGATTTAAATATATTGATACGAGGGACAATAAACTGAGAATTAGAAATATTTGTTTTTTAAAGTATTTGTATATAGTAAGTAAAAGTATTGGAAATATTATATAGAACTGCTCTTCAACACCTAAACTCCATGTATGAAGAAATGGCATAAAATCTGTTGGCGCGGCGTTATAGAAATCTAATTTCGAAAAGTAAATATTTGAAAGAAAGAAAAGCGTATAAAGTATTGAATTTAAATACTCTAAAGTTTCATATGGTGCGAGCAAATAATAAGCAAAAGGAAAAGATAAAATAATTGTTGAAAATACTGCTGGCAGAATTCTTTTAATTCTTCTTAAGTAAAATCTTTTTAATGTAAATTGATTATTTTTAATTTCAGAAAAAATAATATTTGAAATTAAATATCCAGATATAACAAAAAAAATATCGACTCCTAAATAACCTCCATCAAAGTATTTGAAATCTAAATGGTAAAAAATGACAGAAATAACTGAGATTGCCCTTAATCCATTTATATCATTTCTGAATTTAATTCGATTTATATTTGAAATGTCTAGAATTTCAAGAAACCTACTTTGGATTAAATTCATAGCTTAGGTTGATCTCGTAAGTTTTTTTATTCGTTTTTTCATTAATCTAAAATCTAAAATTAAATATAGAAAGAAAAATATTTTATTTGTTGTTAAAAAGTTTTTAATCAAAATATAACACTCTTTAAACCTGCCCAATCTGCTTGTTCTTAAGTAAAAAGCATCCCCCCAGGGCATATCAGCAGTTCGCCAAGATGTCCAAGTTCTTATAAATCCTTTATTTTTTAAGAAATGATCTAAATCCTTTACTAGAACATTGTCTTTATAAAGTTCATCTCTATTTATCTCTGTGAATATAAATTGAACTTGATTTAATTTTTTACCAAAACCTTTCAAAACTTCTAATTCGAATCCCTGAACATCCATAATTAGGAAGTCAACATCATTTATCTTTAAATCTTCAAATCTCTTAACATCTATGGTTACCTTTTCTTTAAAATCTATTTCTGGTTGAACTTTTTTATGCAATTTAGGCTCTAGTAAAGATGAGCTTTGGCCTTCGTTCCCACTAGAGTGATACATTTTAATTAATGAATTTTCATTTCCTAAAGCAAAAGGAAAGATTTTTATCTTTGGTAAATTTTTAGTTTTATTTTTAAGAACCTCTATAGCATTTTGGTTTGGTTCAAATAGAAAAATCTGATTGATATTGTGCTTATTAAAAATTTCTATTTCTTGCCCAAAATGTGCTCCAACCTGGGCTACATTTTTTATTTCTTGATTGTATTTATTAAAAAAATAATTTAATTTAATATCACTCATTAAAAATATAATACTATTTATATTCAGAGAAAGTCTTTTTCAATATTCTTTAAATATCTTTGATTTAAGTTAAACATCGATTACCTAACCGATTTTGAATTTTCACTAATGAATCTTTGGAAAAACCTTACGGCAATTGGTGGCCAGAGGCAGAATCGAACTGCCGACCCCTTGTTTTTCAGACAAGTGCTCTACCGACTGAGCTATCTGGCCTTAAGCGGGGACGACGGGATTCGAA
>MDTB01220093.1_pt1 | contig 11532 bp, 8 predicted proteins | sample 811161 | NCBI WGS metagenome assembly MDTB01 (sample SAMN05326650, study PRJNA326480) | marine metagenome | isolation source: seawater | place: Mediterranean Sea | collected 2009
AAATTGATGGATCCCATCTTGCCATACGAAAAGAAACAGCTAAAGATATTTTTGTTCGTTTAATATAAATAGTCCATGAGTAAATCTTTAAATATTGCTCTATTGGGCAATCCAAATACGGGGAAAACATCACTCTTCAATTCTCTCACTGGTTTAAGCCAAAAAGTTGGAAACTATCCCGGTATCACCGTTGAAAAGAAAGAAGGGATTTGTATGTTAGATAGGACAACAAAAGGACATATAATTGACCTTCCAGGCACCTATAGTCTTAATGCATCTTCTATCGATGAGAGTGTGGTTATCGAATTATTATTAAATAAAAACAACAAAGATTTTCCTGATGTATCAGTTGTAGTAACTGATGTCGAAAATCTGAAGCGGAACCTACTTTTATTTACGCAAGTAAAAGATTTGGGAATACCTACTTTGCTTGTTATTAATATGGCAGATCAAATGAAAAGAAAAGGTATTTCTTTAGACATACCAGTTCTAGAAAAAGCCTTAGATAGCAAAATAGCTTTAATTAGTACAAGGGATAATAAAGGATTGGATGTTTTTAAAGAGACTATTTTAAACTATAGAAAATTCTCTACTGTTCCTTCGATATCTATAGAAACAATTGATAAGGAATATTTTCAAAATCTTGGAAAAGCTTTTCCTAACAAGTCTATTTATAAATTATGGCTGGTAGTTACCCAAGATGTCAATTTTATGAAAATTGATAGAAAAAGAGTCTCAGACGCTACAGATTTCAAAACTGTGACACCTAGTTATCTCAAGCGTCTTCAGCAAAAAGAGACCATTAAGAGATATCAGTTTATCAATAAAGTATTAAAGCAAGGGCTAAAAGTTGATCGTGAATCTGCTAACGACTTGAGAAGCCGTTTCGATCGAGTTTTAATTCATAAGTTTTGGGGATATATAATTTTCTTTATCATTCTGGCGACTATTTTTCAATCCATCTTTAATTGGAGTAGTATTCCAATGGATTTTATAGACTCAACTTTTGCGAATTTAAGCGAAACTTTAAAAAATAAATTACCAGTAGGTGTTTTCACTAATCTATTAACCGAGGGTATAATACCCGGATTAGGTGGAATAGTAATATTTATTCCACAGATTGCTTTTCTGTTTCTATTTATTTCAATTTTAGAAGAAACAGGATATATGAGTAGGGTGGTTTTTTTGATGGATCGAGGCTTACGAAAGTTTGGGTTAAGTGGGAAAAGCGTGATTCCTTTAATTTCTGGAACTGCTTGTGCTATTCCAGCTGTAATGGCTACAAGAAATATTGAAAATTGGAAGGAACGTTTGATCACTATATTGGTTACTCCTTTTACAACCTGTTCAGCTCGACTACCTGTTTATGCAATTTTAATTTCATTAGTAATTCCAGAAGGTTCTTTTTTTGGATTAAATTATAAGGGCTTAATGCTGATGAGTTTATACCTTATTGGTTTTGGAATGGCTCTCTTTGCTGCATGGATTTTAAGTAAAACTTTATTTATCAATTCAAAAAGTTATTTTGTTGTAGAGTTACCTAATTATAAAATACCTTTGCTTAAAAATGTTGGCATAACAGTTTGGGAGAAGACTAGGACTTTTGTGACAGAAGCTGGTAAAATAATTTTAGCTATTTCAATTTTACTGTGGATTTTGGCTTCTTATGGTCCAGGAAAAAACTTTAGTGAAGCGGATCAAATTGTGTTTCAAAATTATCCGGAGCTTAATCAAAAAGAGATGGAAATTAAAGTTAACTCTTATAAACTGGAGAATTCTTACATTGGAATTCTTGGAAAAACTATAGAGCCTTTGATTTCCCCTTTGGGTTATGATTGGAAAATTGGAATTGCCCTAATAAGTTCATTTGCGGCAAGAGAAGTTTTTGTAGGAACCTTAGCTACTATATATAGTGTAGAGAATGATGAAGATGATACTATTAAAAACAAAATGGCCTCAGAGGTTAAAGCAAATGGGGAGCCATTATTCAATTTAGCGAGTGGAATTTCTCTTATGCTTTTTTATGCGTTTGCAATGCAGTGTATGAGTACTCTTGCTATTGTAAAAAAAGAAACTAATTCTTGGAAGTGGCCTACAATCCAACTTTTTGGGATGACGATTTTGGCTTATGTTGTTGCTTTATCAACCTATCAATTTTTAGCTTAATGGATTGGATTCAGACGATTTTAGTTATAGTTTCAGCTATTGGTGCTCTTTTATTTCTAATGAGAAAATTCATTTTTAAGAAACAAAATTCCAAAAACAACGACTGTGATGAAGATTGTGGATGTCATTAATTTTATTTAGTGATTCTTGTATTATATAAAATAGCATATATTTAAAAATAAATTGAAACTAACTTAACATGACAAATTCAAACAGACTATTTTATGGTAGTTGTTTTGCGTTAATTACAACAGCTTTTTCATTTAGTATTCGTGCTGGGATTTTACCCCAATTGGCAGAATCTTTTGACTTAAGTGGGCAACAACTAGGATTTATAAACTCTATGTGGTTTTTGGGCTTTCCTATTTCTATGATTTTAGGAGGATTATTTTACCATACTATCGGGCCTAAGCTTATTATGCAGTTCGCCTTTTTAACTCACACATTAGGGATAATTTTGACTATTTTTTCTGGGGGATACACAGGTCTTTTGATATCCACTTTACTAATAGGAATTGGTAATGGGTGTACTGAGGCAGCCTGTAATCCAATGATTGCTGACGAATATGAAGGTAAAGAGATGAATACTTTATTGAACCGATTCCACATGTGGTTTCCTGGAGGGATTGTTCTTGGAAGTTTAGTATCCCTTTTGATGACTAGTCTTGACTTAGGGTGGCAGGCACAAATTTGGATTATTATGATTCCAACTTTAATATATGCCTACCTTTTTATGGGACAGAGTTTTCCTAGACCAAAAATGGAAGCGGTTACATCTATTGCTGAAAACTTTAAGGCTATGCTTTCTCCGGTATACCTATTCATATTGGGATGTATGGCACTCACGGCAATTTCAGAATTTGGGCCTCAACAATGGACTAGCTTAATTTTAAGTAGTAGTGGTGCTCACCCCATGGTTATCCTTGCACTGATAACGGGATTAATGGCCATTGGACGTTATTTTGGGGGAGATATTGTGCACCGTTTTGACCAGACTGGAGTACTCTTGGGATCTGCATTACTTACTGCCATAGGGATATTTTTATTTAGTACTCAAACTGGAGTTATGGTTTATGTTGCTGCAATTTTCTTTGCTCTTGGAGTATGCTACTTTTGGCCTAATATGATTGGTTTTGTTGCTGAGAAAATTCCACTTAGTGGAGCTTTAGGAATGTCTATAGTTGGAGGAATGGGAATGTTTTCAACCTCTATTTTTCAGGCTATCATTGGTGGTTGGATTGATTCATCGACAGCTGAACAATCTGCCTTGGGATTAGAAGGAACTGCACTTGAATTAGCTGCTGGACAGCAAACTTTGACATATATGATAAGTTTTCCTGGAATTTTAATCGTATTATTTACAATCTTATATTTTTGGCAACGCAACAATAAAACTGTAGTTGAGTAAATGACAAAATTTATTTAAAGCCATCCTAAAGGTGGCTTTTTTTAATTCATAGAGCTCTCAATTTCTTCAATTTCGATTGGTATATTTTTCATTAGGTTGATTGGAGCTCCTGATTGTTGAATTACAACATCGTCTTCCAAACGAATGCCAAAACCCTCTTCAGGAATGTAAATTCCGGGTTCAACTGTAAAAACCATGTTTTTTTCTAAAGGTAAATGGAGAAGACCATAATCATGAGTATTTAATCCTAGATGATGAGAGGTTCCTTGCATAAAGTATTTTTTGTAAGCAGGATTTTCAGGTTTTTCATTTTGTATATCAGCTTTATCTAAAAGGCCTAAATTTAAAAGTTCCGAAGTCATCAACTTTCCAACTTCTTTATGGAATTGATCCCAAAGAATTCCAGGAGTTAAAAGCTTTGTTGCTTCGTTTTTCACTTTTAAAACAGCATTATAAACTGATTTTTGACGATTTGTAAAAGTTCCTGAAACAGGAAGAGTTCTGGTTAGATCTGCAGAATAGTTTCCGTACTCAGCTGCTACATCTAATAAAACTAGTTCACCAGCTTTGCATTGTTGATTGTTACTTGTGTAATGTAAAACATTAGCATTTGACCCTGAGGCAATAATTGGTTCGTATGCAAAACCTTTTGACCTATTTCTAATAAATTCGTGAATCAATTCTGCCTCCAGTTCATATTCCCAAACTCCTGGTTTTAGAAACGATAGTAATCGACGTATCCCCTTTTCGGTAATGTCACAAGCAATTTGTAATTGCTTTATTTCCTCATCAGTCTTTACTGATCTCAATTGTTGTAGGATTGGATTGCTTTTTGCTGTTGAATGTGCAGGATATTGATTTTTGCACCACAAAATAAAACGATCTTCTCTAGTTTGGGTCTCTACTGCTTGCCTGTAGTGTTCGTTGGTATTGAAATAAAATGTTTCGCATTGGGTGCTTAATTTTTTAAATATTTTATTGAAATCTTCCAGCCAATAAATTGTTTGTATACCACTAATTTCTTCAGCTTGAATTTTAGTAAGTTTTGCACCCTCCCAAATTGCTATATGGTCATCTGTTTTACGAATAAAAAGTATTTCCCTGTGTTTTTTTTCTATAGCATCCGGGAATAAAATAAGTATACTTTCCTCTTGATCTATTCCAGAAAGATAAAAAATATCACGGTGCTGCTCAAAAGGTAAATTGCTGTCTGCACCTATAGGATAGATGTCATTAGAATTAAAAATTGCTAAACTACTAGCATTTAATTTATTAGTAAAAGCCTGTCTCGTGTTACAATAAAATGAACTTGGAAGAGCGTTATATTTCATAAAATTATTTTTACTAAGATAATAGTTTTTAAAATCCATTATTGTTTAACTTATGTGGAATATTTCCACATATTTATCCAAATAACATTGAACAAAAATTAATCTTTTGATAATCCACTATTTAAAAAGAATAAAAATTACAAAAAGCTGGTTGACACTATAAGTTTATACCTTAATTTTGTAAAATAAACATAATTTTTATGACATTAATATCCTCTTCAATAGGAAGAAAAGTAGCCATGGCACTTTCGGGGATTTTTTTAGTGTTGTTCTTAACGCAGCACTTTAGTATAAATTTATTATCTATATTCAGTAAATCTTTATTCAATCAAGTTTCTCATTTCATGGGTAATAATCCTATTGTTCAATTTATTCTCCAGCCTATATTAATTCTTGGAGTTCTTTTTCATTTTACCATGGGGTTTATCTTAGAATTACAAAATTCTAAGTCACGTTCATCTAAATATTCAAGCTATAAGGGAAATGCAAATGCTTCGTGGATGTCAAGGAATATGATTTTATCTGGGATAGTAATACTCTCTTTTTTAGCACTTCATTTTTATGATTTTTGGGTTCCAGAAATGAATTATAAATATGTTGAGGTTTTGCCACTAGATGCTGATCGTTATTACGAAGAATTAGTTCATAAATTTGAAAATCCAGTTCGTGTTGGTATTTATGTTCTATCTTTCATATTTCTAAGTTTACATCTACTTCACGGATTTGCTTCATCTTTTCAATCTGTTGGAGTTAATAATAAATACTCAAAAACAATTAAAAAAATTGCAACAGGATTTTCAGTAATAATTCCTGTTGGTTTTGTTTTTATTGCATTATTTCATCATTTAAAATACAATGTTTAAACCTGATTCGAAAATACCTGAGGGTCCTGTAACCCAAAAATGGACCAATCATAAGGGTAAAATTAATTTAGTTAGCCCTGCTAATAAACGCCTTATTGATATAATAGTCGTTGGCACTGGTCTGGCAGGAGCTTCGGCCTCGGCTACACTTGCAGAATTAGGTTATAATGTCAAAACTTTCTGCTTTCAGGACTCACCCCGAAGAGCACATTCCATTGCAGCTCAAGGAGGAATTAATGCTGCAAAAAATTACCAAGGCGATGGTGATTCAACCTATCGTTTATTTTATGATACCATTAAAGGTGGTGATTACCGGTCCCGTGAAGCAAATGTTCATAGACTTGCAGAGGTTTCCACGAATATTATTGATCAATGCGTTGCTCAAGGTGTTCCATTTGCTCGAGACTATGGGGGACTACTGGATAACCGATCATTTGGAGGAGTTTTGGTCTCGAGAACTTTTTATGCTAAAGGACAAACAGGTCAGCAACTATTATTAGGTGCTTATTCAGCCATGAATCGTCAAATAGGAAGAGGAAAAATTAAGATGTATAATCGTCATGAAATGATGGATTTAGTGTTAGTTGAAGGAAAAGCACGAGGAATTATTTCTAGAAATCTAGTAAATGGAAAGATTGAGAGACATGGAGCTCATGCTGTTGTAATTGCTTCTGGAGGTTACGGAAATGTATTTTTCCTATCCACTAATGCAATGGGAAGTAATGTTTCTGCTGGATGGAAAATTCATAAAAAGGGGGCATATTTTGCAAATCCTTGTTTTACTCAAATCCACCCAACTTGTATACCAGTTTCTGGAGATCATCAGTCAAAACTGACTTTAATGTCAGAATCTTTGCGTAATGATGGAAGAATTTGGGTTCCAAAAAATATAGAAGATTCTAAAGCAATAAGAGAAGGAAGATTAAAACCTACTGAAATTTTAGAGGAGAATCGAGATTATTATTTAGAGAGAAGATATCCTGCTTTTGGAAATCTAGTTCCTCGAGATGTTGCATCTCGAGCAGCAAAAGAACGTTGTGATGCTGGGTTTGGTGTAAATAAGACTGGGGACGCTGTCTATTTAGACTTTGCTTCTTCAATTATTCGATATGGAAAAGAGCAAGCCCATGTTAAGGGTCTAGATGAGAACGATTCTGTTTTAATAAAAAAGTTAGGGCAGAATGTTGTACGTGCAAAATATGGAAATCTTTTCCAGATGTATGAAAAAATTGTAGATCAAAACCCCTACGAAACTCCGATGATGATTTATCCAGCTGTACATTACACCATGGGTGGTGTATGGGTAGATTATAATTTAATGACAAGCATACCAGGTTGTTATGCTATTGGAGAAGCTAATTTTTCTGATCACGGAGCAAATCGATTAGGAGCATCAGCTTTAATGCAGGGTCTGGCGGATGGTTATTTTGTCCTACCATATACAATAGGGGATTATTTGTCAGATGATATTCGAACAGGTTCAATAGATACTAAGCTTCCAGAGTTTGAAAAAGCCGAAGCCTCTGTGAAGAAACAATTAGAAGCATTTATTAGTAATAATGGCTCTAAATCTGTAGATTATTACCATCGAAAACTTGGAAAAATAATGTGGGATAAGTGCGGTATGTCACGTAACGAAAAAGGATTAAAAGCTGCTATTATAGAAATTAAGGAGTTACGTGAAGATTTTTATAAAAATGTGAATGTTCCTGGCAAAATTGACGAATTCAATGAACAACTCGCAAAAGCATGTCGAGTAGCAGATTTTCTGGAGTTGGGTGAATTATTTGCTAAAGATGCTTTGGAAAGGTCAGAATCTTGTGGAGGTCATTTCCGAGAGGAGTCACAAACACCTGAAGGAGAAGCACTTCGTGATGATGAAAATTTTACATTTGTTTCGGCATGGGAATTTAAAGGTGCTCCCTCTAAAGCTGAGCTTCATAAGGAACAATTAAAATACGAAGAGATTGAGGTAAAAACCAGATCTTATAAATAAAATTTAGATAACAAGAACCAAGGATGAACTTGACACTAAAGGTTTGGCGACAAGCCAACAAATCTGCAAAAGGAAAAATGGAAACCTATCAAATTAAAGAAATATCCCCTGATATGTCTTTCTTAGAAATGATGGATGTTTTAAATGAACAACTTATGTTGGAGCAAATTGATCCAATTGCTTTTGATCATGACTGTCGAGAAGGAATTTGTGGTATGTGTTCCATGTTTATAAATGGAGAAGCTCATGGCCCTGATCGTTTGGTTACTACCTGTCAGTTGCATATGAGAAAATTTAAGGATGGAGATACAATTACTATTGAACCATTTAGAGCTAAAGCTTTTCCTGTAATTAAAGACTTAACAGTTGACCGATCTTCTTTCGATCGAGTACAGCAAGCAGGAGGTTTCGTATCGGTAAACACCTCAGGTAATACTCAAGACGCAAATGCCATCCCAATTGATAAGCATGATGCGGATAAGGCATTTGATGCAGCGACCTGTATCGGTTGTGGTGCCTGTGTTGCAACTTGTAAAAATGCATCTGCAATGTTGTTTGTTTCTGCGAAAGTTTCTCAATACGCACTTCTTCCTCAAGGGAAAGTTGAAGCGACAGATCGAGTCTTAAATATGGTTAAGCAAATGGATGAAGAAGGTTTTGGTAATTGCACAAACACCGGAGCGTGTGAGGTAGAGTGCCCTAAAGGAATTTCTCTTGAAAATATAGCACGCATGAATAGAGAGTATCTATTTGCTAGCTTAAAAGGATAGATATTTCAAAATTTTATTTTACTGAATTAAAATTTATTTTCTGCTTTATAACAATCGCATCATTAAATACAAATGGTTTTGGCATCATTTTATCTGAACGTTTTTTTATATCAATCCAACGATTATTCATCAAATCAAATGAATATTCCAAAAGTGTAAACTCAGGAATTATATCCTTAGAAACCGTATATGATACTTTTAATGAATCTAAACCAGAAACATAAAAAGTAAGTAGTCTATTTTTAGATTTTGAGAAGGACAAATTCTCTTTAACTGCTAATCCATTAAATGAAAGCTTTTCAAATACTGTTTTTTTGTTCACATAAAGTCTTAAAACATTTGCTTTTTTATTTGGAGTCATCGTAAAACTCATTTTCCTATGATTACCAATAACAGTATCCAGAATCACAGTATTTTGATAATGTGGAATTAACTTTAATGGTGCAATTGCTGCATATTTATAGCCCGAATTGTACTTATTGCTTGGCGCTGAGGCCAAAACTGAAGAAGACTTTTTTGGTTTGTTTCCAATGTAATTTCTTGTCCATGAGTCCAATATTGAGTCATAGGTTAACCAATAAGCCTCATTGTTATCATAATCTTGAAAATAAATAAGACTATTAGGTTTTTTTCTGTCTTTATTGAAGTCACTTGTAAAGTGAGCTTGAGTAAATAGAAAAACAGAAAGAATAAAAAACCCTTTTGTTAATAAGTGAATTTTTTTAGAAAATTCTTTAAAAAACGATAACATTAAACCAAATAATAACACTGTAAAAACTGTACTGACAGTGATCATTTTTAATCCCAAACCAATTGGGAATGTTTGTATCAACGGACAGAAAATAAATACAGCAGGTATTGCTACCAATAAATGAATTAGTGGATGGTAATTTTTATTTTCTAGCATTAACCAAAATGATAATAAGCCAAAGAAAAAGGGAACTATAAAATAGGCTGCTCCTTTGAGATAAAATGCAATTATAATATTTATTATAAGCCATACGAATAAAGGAGCAACAAAAAAGTTAACCGATTTTATATCTTTTTGAAACTTAGAATAAATATACCAGGTAATTGCAACAGTAATGGAGACAAAAAATGCGATATATGTGTGACCATTATATGTAAAACCTTGCAATATTTCATCGTAATGAGGATAAATCTTGACTATAATTTGCCATCCATAAAAACCAATAAAAAATGATGCTAATAGAGCTAAAATGAATGGAATAAAACCTCTAAAAATTTGAAGTAGATTTAATTTCTTTTTCCTGAAACCAAAAAATATTAAACCACTGAAGAGAAGAAATGCAATAGAAGTAGACGGAACTATCCAACTAAAAGGATATGCTATCATTTTAATAACAGGAAAATTTGTGTACACATAGTCGTGTTCACTTTTAATTTCACTCAAGTCTGCCATTGAAAAATAGTTCATAAGAGGAACTAAATAACTTCCCTGGTGTTCGAGAGAATTGTGATCTATTCGATTGATATTATCACCAGCTGTGTGGTAATCAAAATGATCATCAATAAATGCAAAAAATAAACCATCAATATTTCCTTCTTTTCTAAAAATAGTTGAGTCTGTATCGTTTGGCAACATTTTATAAATACTGTATAATAGTGAACTAGCAACGGGGAATCTGGTATTTGATTTAATAAAATTTTGAATTAAATTTTTATTACCCTGATTAGTTTCTACGATCATTGAGCTTGGACCACCACTTCCTCTAGCTTCAAAGTTGATGGCTAAACCAATATTTTTAGCCCATTGATGAGAACGAACAAATAGTTTTGCTCCAACAAGTCCAATTTCTTCTGCATCTGTAAATAAAATGATAATATCATTTTTGGGTTTTTCTCCACTTGCAATAAAAGCTCTAACAGATTCTAGAATAGTCACAACTCCACTTCCAGCGTCACTAGCTCCAAATGAGGGAGTTAAGGCACTGTCATAATGTGAAAATATGAGAAGTGCTTTTTGTGATTCATATCCCTTTATCTTTGCAATAATATTAATAGGTTGACTTAAAGTTTTTCTTTTTTCATCAAAGACATAACCCTTTTGTGTTTCAGGGGAGAGACCAAGATCTTTTAAAGATTTTATTAAAAATTCTCTAACATTTTTATTTTCTGGGGAGCCAACATAATGGGGAGTCTTTGATATTTCCTTTAATGGCACCAAAGCTCTTTCCGTTGAGAATTCTGTTGATGGAGTTTTTAGAGAAGATATCTTTTGAGGCATTAAACTATTAATGCTGTAATAAATTAGGCCTAAAAGCAATAAAAAAGAAACTATATGTGTGTTTTTCATTTTATCGGATCATACATTATGAATTATATTAAGTTTGGCTTAAACTGTTTTGTGAAGTGAAATAAGTTTAGCCATAATATTTTTTTTGATTAGTTTATCAATATCCTCAAATTGATTTTTAATATCATTGATAAATTGATTATTTGAAAGGACATAATGCCCACAAATTTTAATCAGATTCTCTTTTTGTTTAATTGGATCAAAATCCTCTCCGACCCACTTGACCCATTTTTTAGAATTGTAACAGATTTCCCAATAACGATGAAAAAGCCGTTTTCTATTTTTGATTTGATTTAAATAAGTTTGGGTTTCGATTAAACCAAATTCAGGAGCAATATTTATCGAGTCTAGACCATTATACATTTTGAGCCTAATGAGTTCCTCAGGGATATAGTCTCCATTATGTTCTTTTGATTTTAAATTGTTTTTTTGGGCAACATTAACCATTTGTTTTAACCTTCTAAGATCAAATTTTCCAGTATTTTGATTTGATGAAAGAGAAGTTCCTGATTGAATTACTAAATATTTAATTTGTAAAAACGCCTTTTTTGATAGGTTATTCTTAAGATAATTTAATAATTTTTCTAGATCTGCAGGCTCGAATTTTCTGATAGCTTCTTCGGTTCCTACCTCAAATTTAATTTTAGGATTTTTTGAAAAACAAAATTTTATCATATCTAA
>MDTB01088347.1_pt1 | contig 11531 bp, 11 predicted proteins | sample 811161 | NCBI WGS metagenome assembly MDTB01 (sample SAMN05326650, study PRJNA326480) | marine metagenome | isolation source: seawater | place: Mediterranean Sea | collected 2009
CATGTGTGTGGCTGTGTTGTAGCAAATTCCTATTCCTGTGTATGGTGCTGGTGGCATCAGTACTGTGTCTATTACATGGATTACTCCGTTTGAAGCCATTACATCCGCACTTGTTACTGTAGCTCCAGATACAGTTACTGCATCTGGTGAAACAGTGAAAGTAAGGTCATCGCCATTGTATGCAGTTGCTGTCATTCCATCTGTTAAATCTGTAGACAATACTTGTCCCAGAACTACGTGGTAAGTTAGAATGTCGATTAATGTAGCATTCTTTTCTTCTGTGTCGAAAGATGTTAGGTCAATCCCTGCTGCTGCAAATGCATCATCGGTTGGAGCGAATACAGTAAATGGACCATCGCCTGACAATGTTGCGACAAGTCCTGCATGGCTTAATGCTGCTACTAGAGAGTCATGTGATCCAGTACCCATTGCATTAGTAGGGATATCTTCCGTCTCATCTGCAGCCACTATTGGGGACATTACAAGACTGGCGGTCATTAGCACGGCTATCATAACTTTTGAGTTAAACATGAAGCATCTTGCACCACTTACCCCTTTTATATGAATGTTTGAAACCATAGTTAGTTGATTCATAAAAATTAGTAATTTTCTACGAAGCATTGGATGTATCGATTTCAAAAAAAGAAAACGATTGATTATAAGTACTGGGCAATTCAAATGACCTGATACAATGGGAAACGATAAATCGGACGTAATAATTGTGGGAGCAGGTCCAGGTGGTCTTGCATGTTCGTTGTTACTTGCTAAAGCGGGATTGAAGGTTAAAATAATCGAAAAAACAGGTACCGTTGGAGGTAGAACGAAGGTAATAGAAAAAGATGGTTTTAGATATGACAACGGGCCTACTTTCTTTCACTACACAGAAATCATAGAAGAAATATTTCAAGCAATAGGAAAAGATGCTCATGAGGAATTAAATCTGATACGACTCGAGCCAAATTACAGACTAGTATTCGGAGAAGGTGGCTCATTAAATGCGAGCACCGATATCGAATACATGGTAAAGCAAATACAAGAATTGTGTGGTGAAAATGATGCTGAGGGTTTTAGGAAGTATGTATTAGACAATCGAGAGAAACTTAAGTTATCCAAAAATTGTTTAAACTCTCCCTGGACAAGTTGGACCAATCTTGCAAATAAGAGGGCATTGAGAGTAGCCAAGGTATTGAGGCCATGGAGAAGTGTTGCATCAGATTTATCCAAATTCTTTGATGATGATAGGATGCAACTTGCCATGAGTTTTCAAACTAAATATCTTGGTATGTCTCCATTTCAAGCTCCTAGTCTGTTCACTATTTTGTCGTTTTTAGAATTAGAATATGGCATTTACCACGCTAAAGGAGGATTGGGCACAGTGACTGAAAGAATGGGGATACTAGCAGAAGAATTAGGAGTGGAAATTTGTTTGAATGAACCTGTTGAAGAATGCCTTTTTGAAGGTAAAGAAATTATTGGAGTAAAAACTGCCAAAAATACTTACACTGCCAAAAAATATGTGATGAACGTTGATTTCGCAACTGGAATGAAAGATTTGATTCCCGATAAGTTGAGAAAAAGATGGTCTAACAAGAAGTTAGACAAAAAATCTTATTCTTGTTCTACATTTATGCTTTATCTCGGGATAGATAAAAAATATGATTTGGATCATCACCAAATATACGCATCTAAGGATTATCATAAAAACTTAAAAGACGTAACGGAAAACAAGATTACCTGGAAAGACCCTTCATTGTATGTTCAAAATGCTTGTTTAACAGACCCCTCAATGGCGCCTGAAGGTCATTCTACTATCTATGTACTAGTTCCAGTTTCTAATGTTCATGAATCAATTAATTGGGAAGAAATAAAACATGATTACAGAGATGTAGTACTAGAAACCATGAAAAAACTAGGATATAATGATTTGAAAGAGCATATTGTATCAGAGACTATCGTTACTCCAGATGATTGGGGCTCCCGAGATATTTACAAAGGAGCTGTTTTCAATCTTGCACACGGATTAGATCAAATGCTTTGGAGAAGACCGCAAAACAGATTTGAAGAATTGAATGATCTTTTCTTAGTCGGCGGAGGCACGCATCCAGGAAGTGGTCTACCAACTATATTTGAGAGTGGCAGGATAAGTGCTAAGCTGATTTGTGCTGACTTAGGTGTAGATCCCGATTGGAATGGTGTAGAAACTTGGTTTGAAGATATCAAGAAGCCTAAAACAAAGTCAAAAATGGTGGTTCAGTAATGAAAAAAACACTGTTCATAGTTTTTTTGCTTATTTTAACTTCTCTTGGGGGTTGCATAGAAGAAGACCAACTAATAGATGAAGAAGAAATCATACAATCATCAGCTCCGGAAAGAATTTCATTTACTTCACCGATAATGGGGGATGGAAATAGTTCTAATCTAGATCTAGAAGATTACGTCTCTGATAATTCCGTTTTACTAATTTGGGTAGCAGCAAATTGTAGAGGTTGTCATGATTGGACGGATGTAATAGCAGAAGAAGTAAGCGCTGGGAATATAAGTAATACATCAGTTCTGAGTATTCACAGATATGCTTCATTTGAAAGTCCCTCATCTCTACAAAGTGTGTATGGTGATAATGCGTCAAATCCAGTTTCTTGGCCACTAGTTATGCCATCCGAAAATACTCCGGTACTAGACTTGGACACTGGATTAGAAAGTGAATACTCGATTTATGATGCATTCGGAAATCCATCTACACCTACTTTACAAATAATGGATTCAACAGGAAAATTAACATGGACCTCAAAAACCTATTGGGCCACAGAAGAGATTGTAGAAGAGATTAAAAGTTTACTTAATTGAGGTTTTAATATGGATGTGTATGATTTATCGTTCTTTTTGTCCACTATGTGGGTTGGACCATTCTGGATTGCTATGATGATATATCCTGAACATGAAAGAACCCAGCAATTAATGCAGGGTCCTTGGTTTTTTATTGGGCCTATTGTAATATGGTTTTTAATTTCATTTTCAGATATTTCTGGACTTATTGGACTGGCCAAAGACTCTATGGATCCATCAAATGCTTTACAAGGTTTAGCTGATTTATTAGGTACGAAAGCTGGTGCGTCTGCTGCATGGGCTCACATGGTTGCAGGCGATATATTCGTTACGAGATGGATTTGGAAAAGATGCATGAAGGCTAGAGCTGAGAAATGGATTATCGTAACTTCAGTATTTTTTGGAGTTATGCTAATGCCAATAGGTTTGGCATTAAATCTAATACTAGTTAGAGGAACACCTAATAACCAATAATAGTTAGACTCAAATATTGATTAGTTATGAAAATTAGATTGCATCAATTTCTATCTAAGAGTGGTATTTTCACATCTAAAACTAAAGTTAAAGAAGCAATTTGGGAAGGAAAAATTACAATAAATGGATCTATTGTAAAAAATATGAGTTTTGAATTTAATCCGAATAAAAAAAAAGTTATTTATGATAATAAAATAATTAAACTTCCACAAAAAGAAATTTATTTTCTGTTAAACAAGCCATTAGGTTTTATTTGTTCAAGATTGAATTCACAAGAGAAGAAATTATCTAAGAAATCTGTTTATGAATTATTCCGTGATGGAACGTCTACAACTGTATATGAGTCACTAATAACTGTAGGAAGATTGGATGAAAATACTACAGGTTTCTTATTAGTGACAACTGACGGTAAATTAGTTCATAAGATTACAAATCCAAAAAATAATATTAAAAAAACGTACTATATTGAAACTACTAGATCGATAACAAAAGAACAAATTAAATCAATAAAAAACGGTGTAGAAATATCAGTTAAAGATAATGGTGTGGTTGTCGAAGAATATATTACTAGACCAGCTATATTATCCAATGTCAAAGAATTTAGTATGGAAATAACAATTGATGAGGGTAAAAAAAGAGAGATTCGACGAATGTTGACATCTGTTGGAAATGAAATAAAAAAATTACATAGATTATCTACTGGAAATATGGTTTTAAGTGATTTTGATATAAATTTTGGAGAATTTTGTGAAATAGATATCAGAGAAATAAATATTAGTATATTCAATAATATTCAAAATGATTGAAAGCAATCAGAATGGGAATCATTGAAATTCTAATGGTATTTCTCCAAGGTTATGGCAACCGGTGAGAGTGATATAGCTGCAATTGTTGTTGAAGGTGTCTATGAAGGTACTTTAGGCCATTTAGATAAAAGATGGTGGTGGAGAGATTGGTTGAAACCAATATTATTCTATTTACTTCCTTTAATTCCTTTTCTTTATGTGACTGGATGGTACTTAGGGTTCTTCTAATCGGGCGAATTTAGTTGACTGCTCTATATTATTGTAAGATGTAATAATCTAATATTAATCCTTATTTAATATTCGAAAGTCCACCATCAACATGTATTACTTCTCCAGTAATCCAATCTGGAGCTTGACTTACTAACCATGAAGCAACATCACCAACTTCTGAAGCTAACCCAATTCTTCCTGATGGGTTCTTATTGTTACTAATTTCTCTTGCAGAATCAGAAGATAATATCTTGGAAGCTAATGGAGTATCAGTTAGTCCTGGAGAAACAACGTTGATTCTAATGCCTCTTTTTGCGTATTCTGAAGCAGTAGCCCTAGCTAGACCTTCTAATCCAGCTTTCGAAGCACTAATTGCTCCATGATTTGGCATACCTACACTTGCAGCTGCTGATGAGAATAAAATAATACGTCCACTTTTTTCTTTCATCATTATTTTAGCAGTAGAATTAATTACATTATGGGCAGTAAGTAGATTTTGCTCCACAGTATCCATAAATTGTTCTGAAGAAGTGGCATGTGTAGGGCGTAGAAATATTGTCCCAACTGCCAGAACTACAGCATCAATCCTCCCATATTCCTCCTTAATAGAATTAGCTATTTCTTGCATATCTGAATTATTTCTGGCGTCTACTGGATGTATTTTAATTCCCATTTCATCAGAAAGATTTTCGAGATTAATTTCATCTCTTGCGCTTCCAACAACTATCCAATCTTCATTTTTTAGATTAGAGACGATGCATCTGCCAATTCCACCAGTAGCTCCAATTATCCATACAACTTTATTTTCATTCATACTATCACTTCCTTACCTAAACCTAATCCTTCTCTAAATTCATCCAAAGATGGACCCATTTCAAGGATTAATTTAACATCTGGATGTGTCCTTATTACTAGTCCGTCCATATACATCAGAGATCGAATGATGGGGAACGCTTCTTCTCCAAAATCCGCACCTGCATCTTCAACAGCAGCCCTGACAGTCTTCATCATTACTTCAGTTAAACTCTGTTGTCCCACTGATCTATCTTCAAATCCATCATATATGGACTCCATATTTTTCTTAAATTTCTCTATCTTTTTGTCCGTGGGACGATTATCTGCAAGATTTAGTAATGCCTCATAAGCATAATCTTTATTATTATTTGATAAATTTTCAAAGAAATTGAAAAGTGAGATGCTTATATTTCTTGGTGCGTCACATATTGCACCATTATCGATAAATACAAAATTTCCTTCTTTATTGATTATACAATTTCCTGGATGAAGGTCTCCATGAAAAGTTCCTACACCAAACATATAGGCACCATGAATTCTGAATAATTCAATCAAATAATCCCATTCTAAAGATTGTGACCTAATTCCTTCTTCCAGTGTTTTACCATCGATAAATTCTGACACTAGAACATCTTCATTAGATAAATTATCCCAATACTTAGGAAACTGTAATCTTGGCATCGGAAAATCTTCTGAAAGATCTAATTGGATTTGTTTTAATCTATTGCCACCCTTAATTTCATTATTCAAATCTAATTCCCTCAATGTATAATCTTCTACATGATTTAACAATGCAATAGGATTGCCCACTTTCCTTAGTTTAGGAGAAAATAGAATTAGTATTTTTAGCCATCTTTTCATCCTATGAACATCTTTTTTGAATTTTGATTTATGATTAGCTTTAATTATTTTTACAACAACTTCTTCTCCAGTATTAAGACGTGCTCTATGAACTTGACCAACTGATGCGGCTGCCAATGGTTCTTCGTCGAACCATTCAATAGATTCATGAAATTCTACAGGAGCTTTTTGTTTCAGTATTGAATGAACGTCTTCAGACGGTATTGTAGAAGCTTGACCATACAATGTTTGTAATTGTTTACACTTCTCTATAGACAGTAGGTCTGGCCTAAGTGCAAAAATTTGAGAAAGTTTAACCGCCAAAAGTCCTTGATTCTGAATCCATTTCAAGTTGGCCGGTCTTTTTCTTAATATCTGGTACATGAAACGAGAGAAAGTAAATAATCTCATAATTTTCCACCATAGAATTGTTGCTTTAATAAAAAGATGTTTTTAATTAATTTTCATCGGACAACACTAAGTTATACCTACAGAATTCATCTTTATTTTCTGATGATTGAATTCTTTCTATTGTGACTTCTTTCATTGAAGAATATCTGCTCAATAAAGTACCTTCAATTATGCCATCATCAAGTTCCCATAATGGAAGTTCATCTGAATTTTCTATGTCTGGCAAAAGATGAACTTTGATGTGGAAAATAGGATCTGCATCATAACTTAGTTCACCAAGTCCTGCGTATTCATACCAGTCCATCATTTCACTTAGAAATTCTACATGACCCTCAATTTTCCTCAAACTAAATGCTAATTCTTCTCCTATTCTATTACCTACTTGGCGAAGTAGCGAGCCGATATCGATTCCAAAAGTACTGAGACTTGAAATGCCACCAGAGCCTAATTTTTTCCTTGCATCACTTATTTCTAAACCAGACGCCATGAAAGCATCAAGATTGAAAGGCGTATCAGACTCAGGTAACTCTTCAGAGATTTGTAATACATCCCTGATACGATCTAAGAAAGATCCTCCATCTAAAGTAAGTCTTAATGGATCTACTATTCTTTCTTCTGTGAATCTTTTTGATGCTAATTCAAAGGGTATTGCTTCTTCCCAAATACTTTCGATTAAATTTCTTTGTGATTCGGCAAACGGCATTGATTGGATGAGAAGGGCAGCATCTGTTTTTCCTCGGCCGACGGGATTTTCTTCGGTATTTAGGTATTGGATAGCTTCTAACTGATCCATTACTGTTCCTTGTGATTCTAAATCGTCACTGTGACGAACTACTACTGCTGGATCTAGTTCTGAAAAAAATCTAATAGTACGGCGATCTAATTGTGCCATTACTTTTACTTCAACGCCTCTTTTTGCTGCTTTATTTACTTCTGCTAATGCTGTGCTTCTGCACAAATGAAGTATTCCAAATTTACCTAGAGTAAGGATTAATGAGTGTTCAGATTCCATTGCCATTTTTTCCATTTTAGAAAATATATGTACTCTTTCTTTTAATACTGCAAACTTTGGTTCTATTTCTATATCAAGATTTATTTCTTCTTCGGCATCTTGTGTCTTTCCATCTTTGATATCTTTGAATCCTTGTTCAATTTTTTTTAATTGTTCTTTTCTAATATTGATCAAATGTTCTAGAACGTTTTTTAGAGGTGGGCTTGAGAATTTCATTGGTCTGTCAACCGTTACTGTAACTAATCCGCCACTTTGAAGACGTTCAAGAGAATTATATGCATCTAGTCTGGTAGTACCGAGCTCTTTAGCTAATTCACTGGCTTTTAGGTTTGGTTTAGCAGATAGTGCAATAACAGCTTCTGCCTCTCTTTCAGATAAGCCAGCATCAATCAAAAGTGTATTCCAATTCATGCAAATCTTTCTCCATCTGTAATTTTACTCATTGCAGAGAGAATCTTTGCTACGTGTGTCCTAGGCCTAAATAACCAGTCATAAACATGATGTATAGTATTATCTGGACCTAACAAAAAGGATGATTTTGCCGGAAATAAACCTAAATGATTTGCTACCCCGAAATCTAAAGCAACCTTTCTATCAGGGTCGGAGAGTAAGGTGAATGGCAGGTTTAATTCTTCTTTGAATTCTTTATGTTGTTCTACTGTATCTTGGCTGATTCCAACAACTTCTACTGGAGGAGTGAGAGAGCGAAATAAATCATACTGGTCTTTGAATGATAGACATCCCCTCTTGCATGTTGGAGAACCATCTTTTGCATAGAAAAACAATACCTTCCACTGACCATCTAAATCGGACAATGAAAAGACTTCTCCCTCGCTAGTATTCAAAGTAAACCCTGATGCAGTGGAACCAATTAAAGACGACATAATGAACCCTCCCTTGTTTATAGATTAAAACCTAATCGTTTTTTAGAGCATATGACCCATTCTATTCTTCTTGGTAGCTAGGTAATCTTTATTGTTCGCAGAAATTCCACTAATGTGAGAAAATCTCTTGCTTACTTCAATGCCATTATTTTCTAATCCTTTTATTTTAAGAGGGTTGTTCGTCATCATTCTGACTCTTTCTATTTTCATTTCCTTCAGCATCTCAGCAGCAATCTTGTAATCTCTAGCATCTGCAGGTAAACCTAAAGCTAGGTTGGCATCTAAAGTATCATAACCTTCATCTTGCAAGGCATATGCTTGAATTTTGGAATGTAAACCAATGTCTCGACCTTCTTGTCTGAGATACAATATTGCCCCTACTCCTTCTTCTTGAATTTTCTTCATTGAGAGTTGTAACTGTGGACCGCAATCGCATTTCATAGATCCAAAAGCATCCCCAGTTAGGCACTCAGAATGAATTCTGATTAACGGCGCTTCTACAGAATTAAGGTCACCGGTATATAGTAACGAATGTTCTTTTCCGGTCGAATCGACTGTGACTCTAATCCTAAAGTTGCCATGCTCGGTTGGGAGCATTGCATCAGCTTCAATGTCTACTGGTTCAGCTTGTCTTCTAACTTGCATGGTCATACTTGCTGAATCGTACTTACACTTATGAATAGATGTTTATTGCTATCTGTAATATTACTAATTTTACTACACATTTGAAAACACTTACTTATAGGTGATAAGATACAAGCAGAGTTTTGTAGAGGCGTTCGGGTGAGTATGACGGAACAAAAAATATCTCGAATACGCCCTTTAAATAAAATGCCCATTAATTCTTCTGGTGACTATATTCTGTACTGGATGACATCTGCTAGAAGATTCCACTACAATGCAGCGATGGACAGAGCAGTAGGATTAGCAATAGAATTAGGCAAACCAGTTTTAGTTGTGGAATGTATGTCAATCAGACACGACTGGGCAAGTGAGAGAATTCTATCTTTCTCTGTTCAAGGAATGTTAGATAATATCAAAATATTTGAAGAAAATAACATCACATATCTCCCTTGGGTAGAAACACACAAAGATTCTGGGAATAGACTGCTTGCAAAATTATCTAGCCATGCATGTTCGGTAATTACTGATGATTATCCTACTTATCTACCAAGAACCATAATGGAAAGGGCAGCTAAAATATGTGAAGTAAGAACAGAAGCTGCTGACTCAAATGGAATTCTTCCAATGGCTTGGGCTGGAAAAGAACATATGACTGCGTACTCATTTAGAAAACATGTCCAAAAGAGTATGGCTGATGCACTGTTGAATTTACCACTAAAAAATTCAACAGAAGGAATTTCCGCAGATCTTAAATTCGACAGAAAAGAAATGGCATCTTTATTTGCAGCGGTTGAAGTAAAATTTACTCCTCTAGAGTGGTTATGGAGAGTAGGCGAGACAGGAAAAATATCACAAGAGGCCATGTTGCCATTGAATATAGATCATGAAGTGAAACCAGTCAAGAAAATGAAAGGAGGGCGATTTGAAGCGTTAAAAAGAATGGAAATATTCCTCGAAATCAACCTTAAAAGATATTCTACAGACAGAAATAATACCGAAGACCCCGCAGTAAGTACTCTTTCTCCATGGTTTCACTTTGGCCATATTTCAACAATAGAGGTAGTCGTTGAGCTTTTCAAAAGAAGTAATTGGACATATGATATGACATGTTTCGAAGATATGGGTAAAGGCACGAGAGCTGGATGGTGGGGATTATCAGAGAGTGAAGAATCATTCTTAGATCAAATCATCACATGGAGAGAGTTAGGATTTAATTTTGCTCATTATAGAAGAGATCATAAATCTATAGATTCTATACCAAACTGGGCAAAAAAATCACTTCAAGAACACGCTGAAGATGAACGTAAGCCATATACTTTTGATGACATAGAAAATGCTCGAACAGATGATGAAGTTTGGAATGCTGCACAAAGAGAATTACTAAGAACAGGATTAATCCACAATTACATGAGAATGGTTTGGGGAAAGAAAATTCTAGAATGGGCTCCTGATCCTAATACTGCTGCTGATTGGATGATTAAAATTAATGATAGGTGGGCTTTAGATGGTAGAGATCCAAATTCTTACACTGGAATTTTTTGGGTTCTAGGACGTCATGATAGGGCATGGGGTCCAGAAAGACCGGTGTTTGGTAAAGTTCGTTACATGACTACTGAGAGCGCAAGAAGAAAATTAAAATTAAATAACTATATTGATAGATGGTCAGAAAATGCCCCTCTACCTAAAGAAATACAGAGGCTATAGAATGCCGACAAATTACAAACATGAAACAATAGTCAATGCCGATGTAGAATCCACATTTGATTGGTTTGAACATGAAGGATCATTTAGAAGATTGATGCCTCCATGGGAAGTTGCAGAGGAAGTTAGAGCAGATGATTCTCTGGAAGTAGGCTCACAAAGGGTGTTTAGATTTCCAGCACCAGGTGCTCCTTTCTTCAAAATGACATGGGTTGCCGAACACACTGGATACGAGAAACCGGCTGATAATAAAGCATATTTTGCGGATACAATGGTGAAAGGACCATTTTGGAAATGGAATCATGATCATTTTTTGACCGAGGTTGATGGAGTTACAACAGTGGTTGATGATGTTACATACAGTGTTCCTTTTGGTCCATTAGGAATGCTGGTAGACAAGGCCCTAGGTGGCTCTTTGGTAACTGGAAGAATTTCTTCAATGTTCAAAGCAAGAGAATACAGACTAAAGAGAGATATGGATAATCATATTAAATTTAAACATATAGATAGGAAAAAAATATTGATTGCTGGTTCCTCTGGCTTGATAGGTACACAATTAGTCGCATTCTTAGATACTGGTAATCATGATGTTTGGAGATTAGTTAGGAAAAAATCAGATCCTAGTAAAAAGGAAATTTCATGGTATCCTTCCGAAGGAAAAATTAACCCTAGTGAAATAGAAGGTTTTGATATAGTAATTCATCTAGGTGGTGTAGGAATAGGTGATAAGCGATGGAGTAAAAAAAGAAAGGCAGCAATTAGAGACAGTAGAGTAGATAGTACTACATTATTGAGTGATACTTTAGCCAATCTAAATAGTAAACCAGATTTATTCATGGTGGCAAGTGCAATAGGATATTATGGAAATAGAGGAGAAGATATTGTAGATGAGAATACTAGCATAGGTGATGATTATCTTACAGATATTTGTGGAAAATGGGAAAAAAGTGC
>MDTB01156720.1_pt1 | contig 11531 bp, 9 predicted proteins | sample 811161 | NCBI WGS metagenome assembly MDTB01 (sample SAMN05326650, study PRJNA326480) | marine metagenome | isolation source: seawater | place: Mediterranean Sea | collected 2009
AAAAAATAGAAAGTCAGTTATTTGGTGATGGCATCAGCGAGGAAGAAGTAATTAATGAATTATCTCAACAACTTGAAGAAGCACCATCTACCGAAGACCTTGCATCCACAAAAAACTCAGATGATGGTATCGTTGATTTGGAAAATCAAAATGATATTGAAAATGATGCAGATATAAAAGTTGATGTTATTGAAACATCAGACGTTCAGAAATCCGAGTAATTAACACCATTATCATTAATGGAAAAAACACAAACAATAAAGAATTCTAACGAATTTAGAACATCAAGCAGAAAATATTTAGATTTTAAAAAAAAATTAAATAAATATTTAAATCCTTATCAAGTAAAAAAAATTGAAAAATCTTTTAATTTGGCATGTGATGCTCATAAAGGTCAGCTCAGGAAATCGGGAGAAGCTTATATTCATCATCCATTGTCTGCTGCATCAATATTAGCAGATTTCCAATTAGACCATGAATCGATAATGGCAGCTATACTTCACGATGTCATTGAAGATACAGAGATCGGAAAAGAGAATCTAAAAAAGAATTTTGGGTCAAAAGTTGCTGAATTAGTGGATGGCGTCAGTAAACTTGATAAATTGTCATTTTCCACAACCGAAGAAGCAGACGCCGCAAATCTTAGAAAAATGATACTAGCAATGAGCCAAGATATAAGAGTTATTCTTATAAAGCTTGCTGACAGGAAACATAATCTAGAAACTATAGAAGCCTTAGATGACATTAAAAGAAAAAAAATTGGTAAGGAAACACTTGAAATATTTGCACCTATTGCTCTGAGACTAGGAATACACTCGTTAAATAAAGAGCTTGAAGATTTAGCATTTAAAACTGTTTATCCAATGAGATACTCAACACTTCAAAAAATGATTCAAAAATCTAGAGGGAATAGAAAAGAATTGATGGAAAAGATAAAAAAGTTAATTGAAAAAAAACTTAAAGATGAAGGTTTAACTATAGATGTAATTGCTCGTGAGAAACATGTATATGGATTATATAAGAAAATGAAACTCAAGGAGTTTAAGTTTTCTCAAATTAATGATTTGTTTGGAGTCAGAGTAATTGCAACTACTGTTGATGATTGTTATAGATCTCTTGGGATAATTCACAATTTATATACTCCTGTTCCTGGCCGTTTTAAAGATTATATCGCTATTCCAAAATCTAATGGATATCAGTCTCTTCATACCTCAATCATTGGACCACATGGTTTGCCAATCGAAATTCAAATTAGAACAAAGGACATGAATATTCTTGCTGAGTCTGGAATTGCTTCTCATTGGTTTTATAAGTCTAAAAAGATTCCATCTATTAAAAATTATACGAAAGAACAGCAATGGATAACTAATCTATTAAGTATACAAAAAGACTCTGGCAATCCTAAAGAGTACTTAAATAGTATCAAGGCAGATTTATATCCAGGTAAAGTTTATGTATTTACGCCCAAAGGCAATATATTAGATTTGCCAAAAAGGTCTACAATTATAGATTATGCTTATGCAGTTCACACAGAGCTTGGTAATAATTATGATTCAGCTAAAGTAGATAATTTGCCTGTTTCACCTAGTACGATATTAAAGAATGGGCAAAGAGTTGAGATTTCTGTTAATAAAACTTATAGACCAGATCCGAGCTGGTTAAATTTTGTTGTTACAGAAAAAGCGAGACACTCTATTCGCGCCTCACTAAGATCTATCAAGAAGAAAGATGCCATATCGCTCGGGAAAAAACTTCTTAAATATGCACTGCAAGACTTTGAAATACAGATAGATGATATACCAAAGAATACATTAAAAATTATTTTGCAGGAGTATTCTTGTAAAACTATTAATGATCTATATTCAGAAATAGGTCTCGGCAATATTATAGCTAAATTGATAGCAATGAGAATATCACCTACTGAAATGCCCAGAAAAAATTTAAAAGCTTCTAATGATATACAGATTAGAGGCACAGAAGGATTAGTTGTATCTTATGCAAAATGCTGCTATCCAATACCTGGCGACCCTATTCTAGGTTATATTAGCCAGGAAAAAGGCATAGTAGTTCATAGACAATCATGCAGAAGCATAAATCACATGAAAAAACAGAGCGATGAAACTTTAGATTTGTCTTGGGCTGAGAATGTTAACGATATGTTTAGCGTTTCAATTAAAGTTGAGGTGGATAATGTTAGAGGAGTTTTGGCAAAGATATCTTCACAAATAGCTCAAAATGACTCTAATATAGAAAGTGTGACATATGACGATACAAAAGAGACAGGCCATAATATAATGATATTTGTTATAACCATAAGTGATATTAAAGAGCTAAACAAACTTATCAGAAAATTAAAGAAAAACCCTAACATTCTGAGTGTAGAAAGGAAAAAAAGCTAAAATGAATGAAAAAGTAAATTTTGGATCAAAAAAAGTTAACAAGAATCAAAAACCAGAGATGGTTTCGAAGATATTTAGCACAGTATCAAATAAGTATGATTTAATGAATGATGCCATGTCTTTTGGTTTACATAGATTATGGAAAGAAAAAATGCTTCTTGTATCTAAACCGCAAGATAATGAGACGGTCCTAGATATTGCTACGGGAACCGGTGACATCGCCTTAAAACTTCTCAATAAAAGAAACAGCTTAAATATTACATGTTTAGATGAAAATAATGATATGTTACAATTGTGCAAGGATAGGTTAGTAGATAATGGATATATTAATAATATTGAATTTATAAACAGTTCAATTGAGGATGCTGATCTAGCAAAAAATTATTATTCCTTAGTTACTATTGCCTTTGGATTTAGAAACTTTACAGATCATTCTAAAGCGTTAGACAATATATATAAATCTATCTTGCCTGGCGGGCGTTTAGTTATAATGGAGTTCTCAACTCCTGAAAATAATATTTTGAAAAATATTTTTGAAAAGTATACACATTTAATAATACCTAACATGGGAAAATTTTTAGTAAATGATTATGACAGTTACAAATATCTAGCTGACTCAATCTCATCATATTATACTTTGGCTGAAGTTGACCAATTATTTACTGAGAATGGGTTCGAAAATGCTAGACATGAATTATTACCAGGCAGCATGGTATCAATACACATAGGCTTTAAATGCTAAAAAGACAACTAACATTTTTAGACTATTTTAATAAGATCCTAAGTAGTGATTTATTTAATAAAAGTGTACCTGATGGTTTTTTTGAGGACATTGATAATAAAAAGATCAGAATAAATCTAACAGATATTGATTATATTATAACTGTATTAATTAAAGATAATTCCTTAAGTTTATTAGATGATAATCAAGATTTTGATGTTGAGTTTGTAACCACGCCTGCAACACTTGCACTCTTTATTCTATCAAAAGGCTCAGAAAAATTTTCAAGTAATATTATCATTAATGGAGATATTGAAACTGCTAATAAATTTAATAAATTCCTAAGTAGTTCTGATAAGTTAAAAGAAATCATCATTCACCTGTTAGGTGAGCACAAATCAAATATGTTGCAAGAAAAAATTGGCACAGTATCCTCTTTTTTCAAAGAAACATTTTTATCGTCTAGCAAGGACGTTATTGATTTGCTTACTGATGATTTGAGTATTATACCATCTAAAGCAGACATAGATGAATACCTTGATGAAGTTGACAGTCTAAAGAGTAGAACAGATAAACTATATCAAAAATATAAAGATGCTAAATAATATTATAAGAGTATTTCAAATAACACGTCTATTTATAAAATATGATGTTGATAAGATGCTTGTAAATTGTGGTAGCGGTAAATGTAAGTTTTATTTTTATATGCTCCCATGGAATTGGTTTAGAAAAAGGCACATTGAGGATATACCAAAAAAAATACGAATGATGTTTGAGGAACTAGGGCCGATATTCGTTAAATTAGGACAGGTTATATCAACAAGAAAAGATTTGCTCCCAGATGATGTAGCATATGAGTTATCTAAATTACAAGATCAAGTTAAACCCTTCTCAGAAGATATATCAATGAAGATCATTGAGAATGAATTAGGAGATAAAATCAATAATATTTTTAATGATTTCAAAGCTCAGCCTCTTGCATCTGCCTCTATTGCTCAAGTCCATGCAGCACAATTAAAAAATGGCAAAGATGTGATAGTAAAAGTTGTTAGACCAGATATCCACAAAGCTATCGAGAAAGATTTACTCCTAATGAAAAAGATTGCAGAATTTTTAACATCTTTATCTGATGACTTCAGACGTATGCATTTAGTAGAAGTTGTAAATGATTATGAAATGTTAGTATATGATGAAACTGATTTAATTAAAGAATCGACTAATGCTAAAAAAATAAAAGATAATTTTGAAAATTCTAAATTGATTTATATTCCAGAAATATATTGGGATTATGTCACAAAGAACATCTTAGTGATGGAAAGAATTTATGCAATACCAATAAATGACAAAGAAGAGTTGATAAAACAAGGGGTAAATTTTGAAAAACTTGCAAAAAATGCAGTAGAAAGTTTTTTTATTCAAGTTTTTGAACATAATTTCTTTCATGCAGACATGCATCCAGGTAATATTTTCGTAAAAAAAATAGATGAAGATGATGTTCAATTTATTTTAGTAGACTTTGGTATTATGGGCTCTCTGAGTAAATTTGATAAAAGGTATTTAGCTGAAAATTTTGTTGCCTTTTTTAATAGAGATTATGAAAAAGTAGCCAGATTACATGTTGAATGCGAGTGGGTTCCAAAAGATACGAATATTTCACTGTTGGAAAAAGCTATTAGAGATAACTGTGAGTCAATGCTTGATAAGTCAATTAAAGATGTCTCATTAAGCGATATAATTTTAGGATTATTTGATACAGCAAGAAAATTTAAATTAGAAGTTCAGCCACAACTTATTCTCATGCAAAAAGCACTACTATATACAGAAGGTTTGGGTAGAGAATTTTATCCTGAGTTGGATTTATGGAAGACTTCAAAACCTATTCTTGAAAAATGGATGAAAAAACAAAAAGGGTTATCCTCAACCTTTAAAAACTTAAAGAATAATTATTCTGATGTGATAGATCTATTACCAGAGTTACCAGGCGCTTTGAGGAAAATTATAAACTTACTCAATAATGATCAGCTAAATCTAGATAGAAATATAGAGAAACTTAACCATATTGAAAGTTCAATATTCAAGAGTACAAGAAGAAGTTATTGGATGACAGCAGCTCTGATATTTTCTTTATTCGTAGTAGTTGTTGCATACTTACTCCATAGTAATATATACCTCTTTGATCATCCAATTTATTGGTATATGGCATTACTATCTATTCTTATAATCATGATGAGGCCAAGAAAAAAATAATGGATGATAATGACATATTTCATGACCTTAATAAGCAGCAAATAGCAGCTGTTAAATGTTCAATTGGAAACAAATTAATATTGGCTGGTGCTGGCAGTGGCAAAACTAGAGTATTAACGTGTAGGGTAGCGGAGTTAATAAATAACTATCAAGTTAAACCAAGCAATATCTTAGCCTTAACGTTTACTAATAAAGCGTCAAATGAGATGAAACAAAGATTGGAAAAGCTATTAAGAATTTCATCACAAGGCTTGTGGTTTGGAACATTCCATGGAATTTGTAGGAGGCTCCTCAAAATACATTGGAAAGAAGCTGGTATAAATGAACATTTCACCATTCTTGATTCACAAGATCAACTCAGAATAATAAAAAGAATCATTAAAGCAAAAAATCTCGATGAAAACTTATATGACCCCAAAGCACTTCAGTCTTTTATAAATACGCAGAAAGACAAAGGCAAAAGGCATAATAATATAGACAATGATGATGACAAGTATAAGGATATTTATAAAGATTATGATGTTGCATGCAGACAGACTAATTCTGTAGATTTTGCCGACTTAATACTCCTAACCTATGAAATGCTGAAAAGTAATGATCAAGTGCTTGAGTACTATAACAAAAGATTTAAAAATATAATGGTAGATGAGTTTCAGGATACAAATACACTTCAGTTTAATTTATTGAAATTACTCAATGGTAAAGAAGGATCTTTATATGCTGTGGGTGATGATGATCAATCTATCTATGGATGGAGAGGTGCACGTAGTAAGAATATAAAATATTTTGAAACTGAATTTAAAGACGTTGAGATATTCAAGCTAGAGCAGAATTATAGATCAACTAATGAAATTCTGTCTGTTGCTAATAGTCTGATTTCTAATAATAAAGAAAGATTGGGGAAAAACCTCTGGACAGATTCAAAAAAAGGAAAACCTGTATATCTGTATGAAGCTTATAATGGCGATGATGAGTCAAACTTTATTGTTGAAAAAATACAAGAACATATTTCAAATGGAGGAAGAAGATCTGATATTGCTTTATTGTATAGGTCTAACTTTCTCTCAAGGAGACTAGAGGAAGAATTAAACTCAAGGAGCATCCCCTATAAGATATTTGGTGGATTCAGATTTTTTGAGAGAGCTGAAATAAAAGATGTAATTGCCTATCTAAGATTATCAGTAAATACATCAGATGATTCTGCCTTTGAGAGGACTGTTAATAATCCTCCAAGAGGTCTAGGTGAAAAAACTATTCAACTCATTAGAAATTACTCAAAAGAGAATTCAATATCAATGTGGGAGACTATAAATCAGATTGAAAAGACAGAAATAACAGGGACCAGAGCCATAAACGCACTTAATTCTTTTATAAGTATTATCATGGAATTGATTGAGAATATTAATGTTTTAGACCTAAAAAAATTAATTGAGAAGACCATTTCATTATCGACACTCACAAAATATTATGAATCTAAAAAAAATGAAGAATCACTCTCAAAGCAAGAAAATCTAGAAGAGCTTTTATCAACAGCAGAGAGGTTCTACCAGAATAACATTGATAGTGATGATATTTTATCTGAATTTCTAGATAATGCTGCTTTAGAAGCTGGTGAATTTCAATCTAAAACACATGAAGACCCAGTTCAGTTAATGACTATACACTCTGCCAAAGGCTTAGAGTTTCCAATAGTTTTTTTAACAGGTATGGATGAAGGTATTTTCCCTAATGAAAACCGTAATCTCAATAAAGATTTTTTAGAAGAGGAACGAAGACTTTGTTATGTTGCCATAACTAGAGCAATGCAAATATTATACATTACACATACAAATATGAGGTATATGCATGGAAATAATAATTTTCTCATACCTTCCAGATTCATAGCCGAAATAGATGATGGTTTATTAGAATCTATAAAAACAAACAATAGCAATCAGCATAAAACTCATCAAAAATATAAAATGAACAACCAAGAATTTGATGATTATTCACAGGATACAGAAACAGATGATTTTTCACAAGAAGACAGTTTTACTTATATTAAAATTGGCCAGCGCGTTAGACATATGAAATTTGGGAATGGGGTTATACTTAGCTATACTGGTAAAGGTGAAAGTTTGAAACTTCAAATAAATTTTGAAAGTTATGGTAAAAAATGGCTAGTTTTATCATATGCTCAACTTGATTTTAATATATAAAGAGTATCGATATGAAAAGAAGAAAGTTTTTGCAGGCAATTGGTGGATCATTTGCATTAAGTTCCTTACTATTCAATAACGCGTATTCATCTCCACAAAAAACAGAATATAAGTGGAAGATGGTGACATCATGGCCTAAAAATTTTCCTGGTTTAGGGGTAGGCGCTGAAAACCTAGCGTTATTGATTAATAAGCTTTCTAATAATAGAATTAAAATTAAAGTTTTTGGAGCTAATGAATTAATACCGCCACTAGAAGTATTTGATTTTGTGTCAACTGGTGGTGCAGAATTAGGACATTCAGGAGCATATTATTGGAAAGGTAAAAGTCCAGCTTGCCAATTTTTCTCTTCTGTACCTTTCGGAATGACCTCTCAAGAAATGAATGCCTGGCTTTATTATGGTGGAGGTTTAGAGTTATGGGAAAAATTATATAATAAATTCAATCTTATACCTAGGCCTGCGGGGAACACAGGTGTTCAGATGGGAGGTTGGTTTAATAAGGAAATAACATCAGTAGAAGACTTAAAAGGCTTAAAGATGAGGATACCTGGGCTTGGGGGTGAGGTGTTATCAAGAGCAGGTGGTGTTCCGATCACGCTTGCTGGATCTGAAATTTTTACCGCATTACAAACTGGTGTAATCGATGCAACGGAATGGGTCGGACCTTATAATGATCGAGCTTTTGGACTCCACAAAGCTGCCAAGTATTACTATTATCCTGGTTGGCATGAACCTGGTCCGACTATAGAGTCAATAATAAATAAAGATAGTTATAATAGTTTGCCCGATGACTTAAAACTTATTATTGATACATCTTGCAAAGCTGTTAATGTAGACATGCTTAGTGATTATACAGCTAAGAATAATTTAGCATTACAATTTCTAAAATCTAAAAATATTGACATTTTAAAATTTCCTGATGAAGTTTTAGTGAAGTTAAAATCTATATCAAGGGATATCCTTGAAGAGATAAGTCGGACTGATTCTATAACTAAAGAGATTTATGACTCATACATGTCATTTAATGACACTGTTACCCCTTGGACAAAAATTTCAGACAAAGCATACTTAGATATCAAATAAAACTGGGAATAATTGTAGCTATTTCTGGAATTAGAAATACTATTATTATTGCAACCAATTGTATCAAAACAAATGGTATTACACCTTTATAGATATCCAGAGTTTTAACTTCTTTTGGCGCAACACCCCTTAAATAAAATAATGAAAAACCAAAAGGTGGAGTCAAAAATGAAGTTTGAAGAACCATTGCTATCATAATTGCTACCCATATAGGATCAAAACCATATGTAAATAAGATTGGTCCAAATATCGGAATAATAATAAATATTATTTCTATAAAATCTAAAATAAAACCAAGCAGAAACATTATGATTAGGGTAATTATCAGCGAGAAATATTTACTATCATTTCCTTGAGATAATAATTCATGAATTAATGCTTCACCCTCTAAACCTCTAAAAACCAACGAGAAGAAGGTAGCACCAATTAATATCATAAATACCATACTAGTGAGTTTTATAGTTTCCAATGATATTTTATGAATAATGGAAGAACTAAGTTTATTTTTATAAAACGATAATGCAACTGCGCCTACCGCTCCTAATGAGGCTGCTTCGGATGGTGTAGCAATACCAAAAACTATAGAACCAAGAACCACAATAATTAAGAACAAAGGTGGAACAAGAGATTTGATTAAATATGTTTCGGTACTACTCTTATAACTATTATCTATAACTATCACTGAACTTTTAAATTTTATAGATTTAATATAGAAAATATACATCAATGGTAAGAGTAAACCAGGTAATATTGCACCTGCAAATAGATCAGAAATAGTGACGGTCTCTGGGGAAAAAATCCCCATATTTAATTGAGCTTGTTGATATGCAGATGATACGACATCCGCAAGTAGAATTAATACTAAAGATGGTGGAATAATCTGCCCCAATGTTCCTGAGGCACATATTACTCCACAAGATAAGCTCTTGGGATAGTTATTTTTTAGCATGATTGGCAGTGAGAGTAGTCCTAGCGTAATAACACTTGCACCTACAATTCCGGTACTAGCTCCCATTAATATACCCACGATAACTACTGATATAGCTAAACCTCCCTTTGTATCTTTGTACAATAGATTCATAGCTTCTAATAATTCCTCCGCAATTTTAGATTTTTCAAGCACTAGCCCCATAAATATGAAAAGTGGAACTGCTAACAGGTTTTGATTAGACATTATCCCAAAAATTCTGTTAGGTATTGCTTGTAGATAAGAGTAATCAAAGAAGTCAAACTGAATGCCTATTAATGAGAATAACAAAGCATTGCCTGATAAAACAAAACCAGCTGGGATGCCTGATAATAACAATATAAATGTTATAGAAATAAACATGACCGCAAAGATTTCAATAGTCATAATTTATTAGAGTCCAGATATTTGATTATGTCTGAGATAGCTTGTAAGAAAATTAAAAAACCTGTTACGGGTATTATGGTTTTAAGTATGAAAACAAGATCAAGTCCCCCAGCTTCACTTGAGCCTTCAAGTAAAGACCAAGATTGTATGACCATATCCATACTTATATAAATAATAAATAATGATGTAGGGACGATAAAAATAAGTGTACCAGTCAATAAAATTAATAGCTGATTTTTTTCACTTAACGAATTAAAGATTACATCTATTTTAACATGTGATTTTTCTTTGAGAGTATAGCTTATGCCAAACATAAATATCAAAGCATGCAAATACATTATCAACTCTTGCAGAAATACAAAACTTATATTAAAGAAATATCTAAGTATCACTGTAAAAAAAACCAGCATTACAAGCGATATAATTAGAAACATAAGTATACTGGCTATACTATCAATAAATCTATCAATCGAAATCTGAAACTGTCTCATAATTAGTATCTAACCGGTCTATTAAAATATTTTCAAAAACTAGAGGGTCTTTAACATGCGTCATTTCTCCTATTTTGGGATAATGTAGATCTAAGAGCCTAGATAAATAGAACCTCAAAGCAGCAGATATCAGAGCATGTCTCCAGAATATATTTTCTTCTTTAGTTATGGGTCTATTTGTATTATACGAACTTATTAAAGATTCATATTTAGATAATATAATTTTACCATTAACATCAGAACACCAATCATTAACTACTACAGCTAAATCGTAAATTAGAGCTCCTTTGTATGAATAATAAAAATCTATCATTCCTGAAACTACTCCCTTATTAAATAATACATTATCTCTAAATAGGTCTGCATGTATTGTACCAATTGGTAATTTTTGTTTTAGGAATTCTTTTTGTATATTTATTGCTCTATTAATTAACTGTGATTGATCAGTTGTTATAACATCAGATAATTTTTTGAAAGAATTAATACACCAATTAATATCTCTCGTATTTATAAGTTCAATCTTGAAATCTTTTCCATAATTATGAAAATTAGCAAGCAAATCACCGATATGACTGCAATGTGTATCATCTGTTCTTACTATGGACTTTCCAGACAACTTTTCTATGATTGCTGAGGGTTTACCTTTAATCTCAATAAATAATTCATTATCCTTAGATTTCATAACTTTGGGACATAAGAGCTTTCTATTATTAAGATGATTCATAAAACTTAAATAATCGGCAATATTCTCGTTATTAAGATTTTCAAATATCGTAAATATAAATTCATTTTGGTCAGTTTTTAGAAGATAATTAGTATTTTCAATACCTTCAGATATCCCTGTTAAACTTATTACCGAACCAATTGAGTATTTATTGAGATGTTGATTCATCTCATTATGATTAATTTTTGTATATACAGACATAGCTATTTTATATTTTTTAAGTTATAACTTTTGAATGAATAAACTTAACATAGGTTAGATCATTTTGGTTGATAAAAATGTAAAAAATTTCATTTTAGTTGATGGATCTTC
>MDTB01049459.1_pt1 | contig 11530 bp, 10 predicted proteins | sample 811161 | NCBI WGS metagenome assembly MDTB01 (sample SAMN05326650, study PRJNA326480) | marine metagenome | isolation source: seawater | place: Mediterranean Sea | collected 2009
GTTATTTGTCTGTTCATAAAAAACTAAATAACAACTAATTGCATTTTGTGGACAGTGGGCGATGACGGAGTCGAACCGCCGACCTCTACGATGTCAACGTAGCGCTCTAACCAACTGAGCTAATCGCCCTTATTTATAAGAAAACTAATCCAGTACCCATTCAGATTTTATACCTATTGAGGTAGAAATATATTATCAAAAACTACAGGATCATGTAAAATATTCATTGCTTTTTGAATATCTAAGTCTTTTCTAGCGCTAACTTTAAACCTACCTTCCACTCCGTTAAAATATTCAGCAAACTCTACTAACAACCAATGATGTAAATTGTTTTTTTCACGATCAAATTGATTAATGGAAATATCTTCAAAATAAGAATCCAGGATATCTATTGCACCTTGAATTTGAACACTGTTTGAATCTAACTCTAATAATTTTTCCTTCATTTTCATATAATTTGACTCCCCTTTCATTTTTACTTGAATATCATTTGAATATATATAAGTTTCAAATTCATTCAAAAAACTTGTATCATTCTCGACATCTTCAAATGAATTGTACTTTGATTTATTTTTCTGAACAAAACTAAAAAACAAGCCTTTCCGTAATGAGACAGATAAAAGAGGTTCAATTTTCTCGAGATCAACTGAATAATCTGGAGTAATTCCACCAAGCCCTGATACAGACCTTCCACTTTTAGTGAAAAATATAGAATCCATGCTTGATGTATCTGCAAGTAATTCTTTTGGTAAGTATCCAGGTTTTTGAATTAGTCTACCGCTTGGAATAAAATATTTTGCAGAAGTAATTTTCACTGATCGTTCTCTGTCAATATTTATAACTGTTTGCACTAGACCTTTTCCAAAAGTAGAGCGACCAATAACAACTCCTCTATCAACATCTTGCAAAACACCCGCAACTATCTCACTGGCTGATGCGCTTCCTTGATTAACAAGAACTGTAATTTTCATTTCATTAGAAACCAAAGGATCTGATTTACTTATATACTTTCTTTTTGATTTATAAGTTTTTCCTTCAGTATAAACTAATAATTGTCCTTTTTCAGTAAACATATCTAGTATATTAACAGCAGAATTTAATAATCCGCCTGGATTATCTCTCAAATCTAGAATTAATCCAGTCATATTGCTCTCGATTAAATTTTCAAGGGCATCTTTCATTTCTTGGTCTGAATTTCTTGAGAACCTAGTAAGCCTTATATAGCCAGTTTGTTCATCCAGCATACCAAAGTAGGATATGTCTTTAACTTTTATACTTTCTCTTAGAAGATTAAAATCAATGAGATCAGATTCACCAAATCTCTCTATACTTAATACAACTTTAGAACCTTTCTCCCCACGAATAAGTTTAGCTGCTTCATCCATTGTTAGATCTTTTGTTTCCGCACCATCAATTTTTATAATTATATCCCCACTTAAAATCCCTGCACGTTTCGCAGGAGAATTTTCCATAGGAGTTATAACAGTTAGTTGATTTTCCCTTTTCCCAATTGAAATTCCGATTCCACCATACTTTCCTTTTGTTAAAATTTCAATACCATCTTTTTCTTCCTTTTCCATATAGGAAGTGTAAGGATCTAACTCTGAAAGCATATTGTTAATGCTTAATTTTGTAAAAGAGTCTAAATCAATATCATCAACATAATTAGTTATGACTTGTCTGTACACATCATTGATCAAAGATTGATTTTTTCGAACACTTTTATATATTTCATTTGATCCTTGCCCAAATACTAGAAAGGGGATCAAAAAGAAAAACTTCCGAATATAAATGTGATATTTACTAATCATTATAAGAGTAATTTATTATTTTGTCCCAAATAATACTATGAATTCTGCTAATTGAATCATATCCATCTAGAGTAATAAATCTATTTGAAAATTCTTTTGCTAACCTAATATAAGTTTTCTGTACATCTCTTTGAAGATCAATACCTGCACCTTCAATCCTATCAGGGGAGGATACTCCAGACCTCAACATTGCATCTTCAGGCTTTATATTTATCAGAAAAGTAATATCTGGAACTAAATTTTTTGTTGCGAAATTGTTTATCTTCTTCAAAATATCGATATCCAATTTTCTTCCACCACCCTGATAGGCTAGGGTAGAATCGGCGAACCTATCTGCTAAAACAAAAAATCCCTGCAATAGTAGAGGTCTTATCACTTCTTCGGTAAGCTGTGCGCGACTTGCAGTCATTAAAAGTGCTTCTGTTTCATAATTCATAGAATAATTATCTGGATTTAGTAAAATTTTTCTGATTTGCTCAGAAATTTTCAAACCTCCAGGTTCTCTAACCAATTCAACTTTTTTCCCTTCAGATTCAATCTTATCTTTCAAAAGCTTAACCTGTGTACTTTTTCCACAACCATCTACTCCTTCAAAAGATATAAAAAGACCTTTATTTGAAGTATACATTTTTATCATTTTTTCCTATTAAGATTACGCATTCCCCTTTTGCTTGATGCTCTGAAAAATAATTCGATAATTGAAGTAAGGTTCCTCTTTTTACCTGTTCATACATTTTTGTTAATTCTCTAGCCACAACTGCTGGACGATCGCCAAAGAATTTATATAATTGATTTAAGGTTCTTTTTAGCCGATTTGCTGATTCGTAATATATAATGGTTGCATCCACATCCTGTATTTTTGATAACCTTTTATTTCTACCTTTTTTTGGGGGTAAAAAGCCTTCAAACAAAAAACGATCTGTGGGTAATCCTGACGTAGTTAAAGCAGCTAAGAACGCACTTGCTCCTGGAATAGATTCAATTTTCACATCAGCACTAATTGCTTCTCTAATGAGTTTATATGCAGGGTCAGATATACCAGGAGTCCCTGCATCTGTAATAACGGCAATATTTAGACCCTTAACCAAATTACCAATTAAAAATGGAATTCGATTATCTCTATTATGCTCATAATAGCTTATCATTTTTGTTTCAATCTCATAGTGATTTAGAAGTTTTTTGGAATACCTTGTATCTTCAGCAGCAATCAAAGAGACATCATTTAAAATACTAATTGCTCGATAAGTTATATCTCCTAAGTTTCCTATAGGAGTGGAAACCAAATATAAAACACCTTTAATATCAGACAATATTATAATTTTTCAAGAGAATCAATTAGCATATCACAGGCTATGTCAATTTCTTCTTTTGAAATGTTTAAATGTGGTCTAAAACGAATAGATTTATGCCCGCATCCTAAAATTAGAGCACCTTCTTCTTCCATATTAGAAACTAACTTATTTCTGGAGGAATGGGAATCAAGGTCAAAGGCACAAAAAAGACCTTTCCCTCTTGTATTTGAAACCTTATCTTCAAAATTATTTTCCATGGATCTTAACTTGCTAAGTAAATATTCTCCATTTTTCTTCGCGTTATATACTAGTTTCTCTTTTTGAATAATTTCTGCATAAATTGTAAATCGTACCATATCTACAAGATTACCACCAAAAGTCGAGTTTATCCTACTTGACTCATGAAAAACATGATTTTCAACCTCATCCAACCTTTTCCCGGCAAAAACACCGCATACCTGTGTTTTTTTTCCAAAACTTATTATATCTGGTTCCATTTTTTTACAATGACCAATTTTTTTACCGAACGCAGTTTTTGGTTTATAATATTGATGAGCCCACATTTTACCAGTAATACCAATACCAGTTTGCACTTCATCGTATATAAGCAAAAAGTCATTTTCTTGAGATAATAATTTTAACTCCTTAAAATATTCCTGTCTAAAATGATTATCTCCACCTTCGCCCTGAATAGGCTCTAAAATAAGACAGGCAATATCATCTTTTGATTTTTTTAATATATTTTTTAGCTCATCAATTGATTTTTTTTCAAGCTCTTCAACTTGAAGAGTATTTTTTTTATTTTCAGGAAATGTAATATAAGGATTCGTTATTCTTGGCCAATTAAATTTAGGGAAATATTGAACCTTACGTTTATCAGGAGAATCTGTTAGGGACATAGTATATCCAGTTCTTCCATGGAAACAATCTTTTAAATGAACAACTAAATTTTCGCCTTGCGCCTTACCTTCTTGCAAATTTTTCCTTGATTTCCAATCAAAGGCTATCTTCAATGCATTCTCAACAGCCAATGCTCCCCCTTCGATATAGAAAGCATATGGCAAATAGTTTGGCTGAACTACTTTACCCATTGTATCGACAAATTCTGCCATCTGAGCAGAATAAATATCAGAATTAGCAGGTTTATTAATTGATGCTTCTTCTAGCCTTTTGGCATTGTCCAGAACATATGGATGATTATAACCTACAGACATTGATGCATACATCGAAAAGAGATCTAAATACTCTTTACCATTTGTACCATCAACCAGCCACGACCCATGACTATTTTTAAGATCTATCACAGGATTCATACCATCAGCAAGCATATGTTTCCCTATCGTAGACCTTACATTTTTGTAATCAATTTTCATATATTCAATTCTCTAACTTGAATTCTATGCCCTGTGCAAGTGGTAATTCATCACTCCAGTTAATAGTGTTAGTTTGGCGTCTCATATATTGTTTCCAACTATCGGATCCAGACTCTCTTCCTCCACCAGTTTCTTTTTCTCCACCAAACGCTCCACCAATTTCTGCGCCAGAGGTACCTATGTTTATGTTTGCTATTCCGCAATCTGAACCTATTGAGCTTAAAAATAACTCAGAATTTTTAATACTTTGTGTAAACATAGCGGAAGATAAACCCTGAGGCACATCATTATGCATATGAATAGCCTCATCAAGCGTCTTATATGTCATAACGTAAAGAATAGAAGAAAAAGTTTCTTCTTGCACTATACTCCAATTATTTTCAGCTTTTATAATAGTTGGAAGGACATAGTTTGCATTATCTAAATACTTTTCCCCACCAAAAATAATCTCACCACCTTTCTCTTTGACTTTCTTGATGGCACCAAGAAAATCATTTACGGCAGATTGGTTAACCAGAGGCCCCATCAAAGTGTCTTCTTCAAGAGGATCACCAATTTTAACCTGCTTATAAGCATTAATTAATCGCCCGACTAAATCTTTATAAATAGACTCATGTATAATAAGTCTTCGAGTACTTGTACATCTTTGCCCAGCTGTGCCTATAGCCCCAAAAACAACTGCAGGAACTACAAGGTTCATATCGGCAGTTTCATCAACGATGATACAATTATTTCCTCCTAATTCAAGGATTGATTTTCCAAATCTTTTTGATACAATTTCACTAACGTGTTTTCCCATTTTTGTAGAACCCGTAAATGAAACCAGTGGAATTTTTTTATCACTTATGAGAGACTCACCAATTTTTGACCCTCTACCGATAGCAAGACTAAAAATATTTGGAAGCTCGACAGTTGATGTTACCTCATTACAAATATTCTGCACAGCAATAGCACAAAGGGGCGTTAAAGACGAGGGTTTCCAAAGAGTCGTATTACCACAAATAGCAGTTAAAAATGCATTCCAACTCCAAACTGCAACAGGAAAATTAAAAGCAGAAATCACACCCGTGATACCTAAAGGGTGCCACTGCTCATACATACGATGGTTCTTGCGTTCAGAATGCATAGTTTTACCGTACAACATTCTCGATTGTCCTACAGCAAAATCAGCAATGTCAATCATTTCTTGCACCTCACCATCACCCTCTTGCTTTATCTTACCCATTTCTAAAGATACCAAACTGCCAAGCGCATCTTTATTATCTCTTAACGCATTCCCCACAATACGAATAAATTGGCCGCGTTCAGGAGCAGGGACTTTTCTCCATTCAAGAAAGGATTCATGTGATGCTATAATAATCTTTTTATATTCTTCTCTACTACAGTTATATACGGATGCAATAAGTTCTCCATTCGATGGATTATATGATTCTGTAAGTCCATCATTTTGTCCATTGGTCCAATTTTTAGGACCAGAACAACCTCCATAATTAATATCTTTAATTCCTAGTTTATTCAAAACATCCATATTCACAACCCCTTAATTACTTCTCGAATAGCACTAACAAGGCTATCTATCTGATTTTTATTTATTGTTAATGCTGGAGCTAATCGAACAGTCGTATGGTGAGTCTCTTTTGCGTACACCCCTTGGTTTAAGAGTCCAACAGAAACTGCATGACCATCTAACTTTGGATCATCGTGCATTTCAAAAGCAGTCAGTAATCCTTTTCCACGAACTTCTTTGATTTTATCAGGAAATTCATCCATTAAAGTATTTAAGTGGGACATTAGGTAGCTACCTTGAGTTTTAGCTTTATTGGCTAACTGTTCTTCAACGAGAACTTTTATAGCATAAGTTCCTACAACTGAAGCTAAAGGATATCCTCCGAAAGTAGATCCTTCACTTCCGGGAGTAAGAACCTCCATAACTTCTTTTCTACCCGCAACAAAAGATACTGGTAAGATTCCTCCTCCAGCCGCTTTGCCACATCCCATTATATCTGGTTTTATTCCTGATAGCTGATGCGCAAAATTAGCACCAGTTCTTCCAAATCCTGTCTGAACCTCATCAACCGCTAATAAAACATTATGTTTTTTGCAAAGTTCAGAAACATCAGGTAAGTAATTATCATCGGGTACTATAACACCAGCCTCACCTTGAATTGGCTCAACCATAAAACAGGCTATTCTTTCAGCTTTTTTTTCAAAAAGGTCACTCAAAGCTTCAATATTATTAAATGGCACAAGCTCTATCCCAGGAACAAAAGGCCCAAAACCATCCCTTGAGTCAGGATCATCAGACATGGATACAGCAGCAAGAGATCGACCATGAAAATTTCCCGTGGCACCGATCATTAGGGACTTGTCTTCCGGAATTTTTTTTATTTTATTGCCCCACCTACGTGCAATCTTAAAGGAAAGCTCCCAAGACTCTACTCCTGCTACTTTAGGAATTATTTTGTCCATTCCTGTAATTCCTGAAACTGCAAGGAGAAAAGCGCTCATGTATTTATGTCGAATAGAACGCGGGACAGTAGGCAATTTTTCTTCTTGTAAATGTTTTACTACTGCATCAACAATTGTTCGGTTAAGCTGACCTTGGTTAACCGCAGAATAACAGCACAAGCCATCTAAGAGTTCTGTCTCAATAAATTGGTTTACATCTTCTGGATGAGGCTTCCTTGCCATAAGGGTAGATGAATCTTTTACAGAGGAGACTACAACATCTTCAAGTGGTGAATAGTTCTGCCCGCCCTTTTCTAACTCAATTTCTTCGTGTTGCTTAGGAGTTAAATCACCAATCCTTATTCCGCTTACGGTTAAATCGTCACCGTATCCACTAATTTTCAAATCGTTCATAAAAGTTCTCTTTTTGTTACAGAAATTAGAGTCAAAACTTAATTAATATCTTTAACCTAATTTGAATAGATTTCATTTATTTATCTAGGAAGTTTTTCTGGCATATCAGCTACTATAAATGCCATTATCGCCATAGCAGCTATACAATTATTTAGCTCATCAAATTTTACTTTATCAAAGGTATCTGCTTCAGAATGATGATACCAAAAATATTTGGAGTCATCTACCTTCAAAGACATAACAGGGACTCCTAAATCATTTAGTGGAGCAATATCTACCGCCCTACCACCATCTGATATATTATGCGCACCAATTGGCTCCATTAGCTTATGTATATCTGATACTATTGATTTAGCTCTATCACTTCCTGTAAATCCGAAACCTTTAGGTGCAAATACTCCAGCATCTGATTCAATCGCTAGTATCTGATTGCCAATTTGATCCATAACTAAATCTCTATATGCTTGGTTTCCTCTGCCGCCATTTTCCTCATTAGTCCATAGCACACAGCGAATAGTTCGTTTAGGTTTTAATCCTAAACTTTTTATTAAACGTAAAGCTTCCCATGCGACAATACATCCTCCAGCATCATCATGCACTCCTTGTCCAACATCCCACGAATCGATATGCCCTCCGACCACAACAATTTCATCTGGAAAGGTTGAACCCACTAACTCACTCATTATGTTTTTGGACCATCTATCAGGCAAAGTCTTTGCTTCCATATTTAATTTAATTATTATTTTTTCTCCTCTATCATGTAGCCTTCCTAACATCATTGCATCTTCCATGGTAAGAGCAGCATGTGGGATTTTTGGATATTTTTCATCGTATGCCATTACTCCTGTGTGAGGAGTGTTCATTGACCAAGGACCAATAGATCTAACTAAACTTGCTTTAGCACCAAAAGATGCAGCTTTACTAGCACCGTAGAATCTATACATAACAGTCTCTCCGTATGTAGTAAACGGAACATTAAACAATACAATATTACCCTTTACTTCTTTTTCTTTTATCTTTAATTCATCAAAGTTATTTACAACAATCACCTCAGATGTGATTCCTCTTCTAGGTGTTGAAACACTTCCTCCAAGACCTAACATCGATAATTTTCTTTTAAATGGCCTAATTAACATAGCCGATTCCTGGCCTCTAATCCAGGTTGGAACTTTTACTCTTTGGCCTCTTACATTTTCTAAATTATCTTGTTTCATCTTTTTTAGAATCCATTCTATCGATCTTTCAAGATTTTTTGATCCACTTAGTCTAGGACCATAAGTATCACAGAGATACTCTAGTCTTTTATAAGCTGTACTATCAGTTTTTGCATTTGCAATGATTTTAGTTGTGATACTTCTATATTGATCCTGAATAGAATTTGAAAAAGAAAAATTCAAAGAAATTAGAAAAAAAAGAAAATATTTAAATGCAGTCATTTCCGATCCTTAATTGTTTACCTAAAGAATTCTCAGTATCTGTTTTAAAAAAGGTCTCAGCTACGATTTTCTTTCTATGAAATTTATAATCTGACCCGCAATATCCATCTTCGTGCAAGCCTCAATTCCTTGCAGACCTGGTGATGAATTTACTTCTAAAATTAAAGGTCCTCTATTGGATCTCATTAAATCCACACCAGCTATTGTAAGGCCAAGTATACTTGCAGCTCTAATAGCGATCTGATTTTCTTCACTTGTTAACGTGATTTTTTCTACAGTAGCCCCCCTATGTAGGTTAGACCTAAACTCTCCTTCAGGTGCAATTCTCTTCATTGCGGCTACAACCCTATTTCCTATTACAAAAGCTCTTATATCAGTCCCGCTTGATTCTTTAATATATTCTTGAACCATTATATCTGCATCAAGTTGCCTAAAAGCACTCATTACAGATTCAGCAGCTTTTTTAGTTTCTGCTAAAACTATACCTTGACCTTGAGTACCTTGTAATAATTTCATCACAAGCGGTGTACTCCCCAAAGACTCAATAACACCTTCAATATCCTTAGTATGACTAGCAAAACCTGTTACAGGCATATTTATACCTGCTTCAGCAAGGATTTGCATGGATCTTAACTTGTCTCTAGAATTTGATATTGAAATAGAAGGGTTTACGGAAAAACAATCCATAGTCTCAAATTGTCTTACAACTGCAGTTCCGTAAAAAGTGTTTGAAGCACCTATCCTAGGAATAATAGTATCAGCTTTCTGCAAAGATTCTCCTCCGTAATAAACCGTTGGCTTTTTTGCAGTAATATTCATAAAACAACGCATATAATCAATCACCCGAATCATGTGTCCTCTATTTCTACCAGCCTCTACAATTCTACTAGTTGAGTATAAATTACTATTCCTTGATAAAATAAATATTTTCACTAAATCTTTATTAAGTTTGAGCCAGCAAGATAAGACCTATGCGAATGAACGATATGTTTCTTATTTAATGAGTTCCTTCCAATTAACATTGGATAAGTCAACTTTGATCTCTGGGCAAGAGTAATTTCAGTTAACCAAGTTTCCTTTCCAATTTGAATTTTCATATGAACCGCAGGCCTGGTCTCAGTTTGCCCAAAAGAACTTTTTATTTTTTTATAAGAAACTAGTCTGGTATCAATATTTAAAAATGAATCAGATTGATAAATTTGAAACTTAACCATTTCGCTATTATCTTTGTGATATATTTGGATATTAGTAGCATGAATCGAAGATGTTCTAGCACCTGTATCAATTTTAGCTTTGAGTTTAAAGTCATTATATGATGGCAAAAAAACCCATTCTCTCCAACCCAGAGGAGTTAATGAAGTTCTTGTACTTTTTATCTTTTTATTTTTTAAATCTTTTACCATCATATTATAATTATGTTTCTAAAATTACAATAATCTTGATTTTATTTATACAAATTTTAAAATATTTACTTTGAAAGTATTTAATTAAAAATTAAACTTAATTAAGCTATGGTAAAATTTATCATTATGAACCTATTTTTATTTTGTGCTTTAGTATTCTTACCATTATTTGGTCAAAGCTATGATCCAGAAACAGGAATAAAAACCTACCTACCTAAAAAATATATCTCCTTTTTAATTGGGGGAGGATTTGGTAATTTTGATTTAACTGCTGAAAGTGCATTCTCAAATCCTCAAAACCCTAAAGAAAGATTATGGGTGGCTGAGGTTTCTGATGTTTCGACAAGTTTACATATGCCGCAATTATCTTTAAAGTTTGGAGGATGGAAAGGCTGGCAAGGACTTGAAATGGAATTATCATATGTTGGGCAAAAAATACCATCTCAAATTGTGTACTATGATTCACATGGTCAGATTTATATTCCTCCTACAGATGAATATCCTGATGGTTATTATTATCCTGTTGAGCCTCAGGATAGTGTAAACCTAACTGATGAATTTCTTAATTTTAATTTATTTTCAATTAGCTGAACAGGTTATGCAAACATTCATCTTTCTGAAAAAATAAAACCTTATTTTGGTTTTGGTCTTTCATTTGGTTTAAATAACATTCAATCTAAATATCCAGGACCAGGAAGCTTTGCGGCAAAAAATGTTATGGCGGCATTTGGATACAATATAAAAGATGCAGAAAAACTTAATACAACAGATTTTGGGGCTGGATTACATATTCCATTTGGTATAAGATTTTTATTTAGTAATGACTTATTTTTTAATCCTGAATTTAGATTTTCACAAAACTTTCTTTCTTTTGGAAGTAGCGATGCCTATTTAAAAGAAAGAGATAAAGGTACCATACAATCATTTCATGCAAATATAGGATTAGGCATAATATTAAAATAAAGAGGCCATTATGAAACTATTTAAAATTCTAATTTTGCTATCATTTTGTTCTGCCCAGCTAACCAAAGATTCCAATAATCGGGGAGTAAGTTTTTCAAAAAAATCTATTTACAAACAATATTTAGCTCAAGCTTTACCAGGTTACTTATTTTTCGCACCCTATTCTTTTATGTACGGAGTTACCCTTGGAGGCTCTGCAATTTCAAGAGGAGATTCTCCTGTAAAAGCAAATACCTTTTGGCTTTCTACTCCATTGCTTGCTGGTTTTTTAGTCCACACCGCTTCAAAGGATTTAATCAACAATATTTTATCAAAACCGATTACTGAAGACTACTCATCTACTTTTTATTACAACATTTATTTTGTGGGTCCAGATATATCGTCTATCCA
>MDTB01067989.1_pt1 | contig 11530 bp, 14 predicted proteins | sample 811161 | NCBI WGS metagenome assembly MDTB01 (sample SAMN05326650, study PRJNA326480) | marine metagenome | isolation source: seawater | place: Mediterranean Sea | collected 2009
AAGCGCTTAAAGGGCGTTGAGACGCAAGAAGCAACAACTGACCTAGAGTTCTACTCGCAAGACGCTATTGGCAACCATACAGGATTAAATGGCACGTCTAGGCAAGATACGGATAAGAATGTGAGAAAGTACTTCGGAACACTTCCGGATTTCTTAGCAACTTCTATGGCATCTCAGTTAGATTCATTATCTTTTATCAATGAAGGTTCGACTAAAAGAAAAGAGTTTCTTGCAAAGTTTTTAGATCTAGAAATCTTTGATAAGAAGTTCAAGATGGCAAAAGAGGCTTCTGCTGAAATAAAGGTAGCCCTAAGGCGCTTGGAGGGTATTGATTTTGATGCAAGCATTAAGGACATCAAATCAGAAATTACTAAGAGCGAACTCGCTATTGAAAAAAATAAAGCAATTTGCATCTCCCTCAAAGAGGATGTGTCAGGACTGGTAGAGGAAAGTGGACTATTACAAGACAAAATATCTTCCGTCCCAGCAGAGATTATTGACCCCGTTATTACGGCCAATAAAATAATGCAAAAAGAAAAAGCTATCTTGCAAATAAATGCCAAGAAAACAAATGCGCAAAAAAGCATCGATGAGGATAAATCCAAGTATGAAAAGATTGAAGACTTCTTAGGAACATTTGAAATTGAAAAATACAAGAAAAAGAAAGAGTCTTTTACAAAAGTTAATGATGAATTAAATGAGTCAATTTTACTTTTAGAAAGTCTATCTACACAAAAAACTTTGCTAGTGGCGGAACAAGATAAGGTGTGTGCGAGTTGTCACCCCCTTATTGGAGAAACGATTAAAACAAAGACTGGAGAAATATCCTCAGTCGTTCAAAAGATTAATGCCATAGGGGCTGATATCTCTCACGAAGAAATGATAAAGGTCGACAATTATATAGAAAAACACAGTGCTCTAACTGAGAAGAGAGACAACCTGGCCAACTCGTTAACGACTAGTAATTTAATTATCGAACGCGCAGATAGTCTCTTGTTTAAGGAGCAAGTTGAACTCGATAGACTCAAGAATAAAGTGACAGAGTACGAAGAAAACAAAGAGGCCATCGAGAACTTAAAACAATTAATGTCAGACAGAGATAAGCTAGAAAAACAAATTAAAGAGAAAGAGCAGGAGGTGGGATTATGTGAGCAAAGGATTATGCAACTACACAAGGGCCATGGCTCATCCGAGCAAAAGTTGGCATATACGCAGGAACAACAGGAAGAGTTCCGACAGTTAGAGCAGAATTTTGCAGCCTATCATCTTTTCATGGTTTGTTGTCACCCTAATGGTGTTTCATATGAAATAATTAAAGAAAGATTGCCTTATATCAATCAAGAGATTTCTAAGATCTTAACTAATATCGTAGAGTTTGAGGTGTTCATTTCTAACAACGAAGATAAGTTGGACATCTTTATCAAGCACCCTAGTCACGATCCTCGCCCACTGGAGATGGGGTCGGGTGCCGAGAAGACTATTGCAAGTATGGCCATACGTCTTGCATTTTTAACTGTATCCAGTTTACCAAAGTCCGACCTATTTATACTTGACGAACCCGGAACTGCTCTCGATGAAGAAAATATGGAAGGCTTTGTGCGTATCTTAGATATGGTTAAAGGTTATTTCAAGACTGTTCTTCTTATTTCACACCTAGACAGTTTAAAAGACTGTGTAGATATGCAAATAAATATTGAGAAAAGAAACGGATATGCTCACGTAAACATATAGGAGGATTTATGATGACAGCAATAAAAGCAATAGCAGACAAGTACACAGAGAAATTTATCTCTCGTAAATTTTTAGCATGGGTTACAGCAACAGGGCTTTGTGCATATGGTACAGTTACAAGCGGCGACTGGGTAGCAGTTACGCTAGCTTATATTGGATCCCAAGCTCTCGTGGACCTTGCTCTTCAATGGAAACATGGTAAGCAGTGATACTTAAGTTTAAGATATTTTGGGCTTGTTTGAGGAGAAACTGGAAAGCGGCCGCACTTGCTATTTGGTCTATAATGGTTTGGGTCATTTCCAGAAGAAATTCTTCAGCTGCTATTGAAGCTATGGAAGCAAATAAAAAATCATACGAGGCTCAAGTAAAATCACTAAAAGACCAGCATAAAATTGAAGTAAAAAAAAGAGAAGAACTTCACTTAAAATATCAAGAAACTCTTGCTAGAATAGAAGAGAAATATAAAAAGAAAAAAGAAGAGCTTTCTAAAGTTGAAAAAAAGAAAGTAAAAGAGATAGTTCAAAAAGCAAAGGACAACCCGGATGAGATTAACAAGAAAATTGAAGACCTGTTTGGTTTTACTTCTGATTCTTAGCTTAACTTCTGTATCATTAGCATCACCCGGAAGGTATGTGCAACTGAACAAAGGTCAGGAAATACCTTGGAAAGGTTGGTGCTTCGACGGAGAAGCAATGGCTCACTTAGTAACAGAGAAAGAGATGTCAGAGCAGAAATGTGAATTACGAACTTTTCAGGAACTAGATGAACAAAAAGCTAAATTTGACTTGCGGATAGGGCAACTTGAGGCTTCTATGCAATACGAAGTTCAAACTAGAGACGTGGCCATTCAAGCCCTTCAGGAAGAGAACCTAAAGATAGAGCAAGCCCTAATACATCAGCAAAAATTTGGTTGGGTTGCGCCTTCTTCCATCGGCCTCATCATTGGGGCCCTTGCTGTTTTTTTGGTGACACTATGAGTGATAAGAGAGATTTAAACGAAATAGCAAAAATAGAGAAAGCTATAAAGGAAAAATATGGAGAGGAAGCGATTCAAAACCCTAAAGGATCTTGGGACAAGGAAAAAGAGATTAAGTATTTGGAAGACCTCAAAACTTTTTACGAAAGGTCTCTTCGCCAAAAGAGAACTGAAGTTTTGGGGGATATTAAAATCAAGACAAAGAAAACCTCGCACAAAATAGAAAGACGATGCCCAGTGTGTGGTTCATATTCTTTCTCTGGACAAGACGACCTTTATATGACAAAATTCGATTGCTGTTATGGTTGTTATATCAAGTATGTCGAGGACAGAGAAGAACGCTGGAAAACAGGCTGGAGGCCAAATAACTAACTATTTAGTATTAGAAAACTATTTACTGCAAGAGGATTTTACACAATGGCAACAACTTTAGAAATTATAAACGGCATCTCGCAGGTGCTTGCAAATTCATACGACGGAGCACTCGATGAGTCCGGCGAACCAGTTAAGATTGGTTTGAGAAGGGAGGAGGGGAACCCCCTCATCGATCATCGCATTATGGATGGTTTCAGTGCTTGCATTAGAGCCGGCAGGTTAAGTATCAAATACCATGCAGAGGTTCCGCTCAAAGAAGTTCACTCAAACGGTTTTGAGGGAGAAATGGAATCAATGGTGGAGAAGGTAAAATCCTTCTTACAGAAGGAGTACAAGAAGGTGACCAAGTCTTCCCTCTCTCTTTCTGACCCAAGCGAGGTCGACGTTCTCGTAGAATATCTTTCTCGCATCCGCTGCAGTGTAAAGGTTCACAAGTGCTATGCTCTCGGCGGCATGCCAGTAGAACCAGAAAAGGAAATAGATAAAGAGTTTGAAAATTTTACAAAGCTCGGCGGCCTGAAGTCGTAAGAGGGCATATGCCAATAAAGCTCACCAAACAAGAAATAATGAAGGAAATTGTTCGTTGCGGCAAGAAGCCTGAATATTTCATTCACACGTATGCAAAGATAACTCATCCAATGAAAGGTTTGATACCTTTTCATCTTTACCCCTTTCAGGAAAAACTACTAGAAGATTTTGAGGATCATCGCTTCAATGTAATTCTAAAGGCCCGACAGCTGGGCATTTCAACTGTTACAGCAGCTTATGTCGCATGGATGATGATGTTCCATAGAGAAAAGAATGTTTTAGTAATAGCAACCAAGTTTAGCACCGCAGCTAATCTAGTCAAAAAGGTAAAGGCGATTATAAAAAACTTACCAGAATGGCTTCGTATCTCGACCGTTGACATAGACAATAGAACTTCTTTTGTGTTGTCGAATGGGTCACAAATAAAAGCTTCGTCAACTTCTGGTGATGCAGGTCGTTCAGAGGCTCTCTCATTACTGGTAATAGACGAAGCCGCCCACGTCGACGGATTAGAAGAACTGTGGATGGGTCTGTATCCAACGCTCTCAACTGGTGGTCGGTGCATTGCACTTTCTACGCCTAATGGTGTTGGTAATTGGTTCCATAAAATATATGTCGAAGCAGAAAACAAATCTAACGATTTTTTTCCAACAAAACTGCCATGGCAAGTACATCCAGACAGAAATGAAGACTGGTTTGAAAAAGAGACCAGAAACATGTCTAGGAGAGAAATCGCTCAAGAACTGGAGTGTAACTTTAACATGTCTGGTGAAACTGTTTTTGCAGCCGAAGACTTGGAGGTCTACTACAATATGACTAGAGATCCCAAATATAGAACCGGATTTGATAGGAATTTGTGGATTTGGGAAGAGAGAAATCAAGAGAACACTTACCTGTTGTCGGTCGATGTTGCGCGAGGCGATGGAAAGGACTATTCAGTCTGTCATGTGTTCAAGTTGGAAACAATGGAAATGGTAGCAGAATATCAAGGAAAATGCACTCCGGATGTTTTCTCTAGGGTGTTGTTTGATATGGGGCAAGAGTATGGTAACGGCTTGTTGGTGGTGGAGAACAACTCAGTTGGGTTCGCTGTGCTTGACAAGTTAAAAGAAATGCAGTATCCTAACTTATATCATTCTGTGAAATCTACACATGAATTTGTAGAGGAATATCAAGCAGACCAAATGACAAATGCAGTCGCCGGTTTTTCTACCACTTCTAAGACTAGGCCTTTAATAGTGGCTAAGATGGAAGAATTCGTTAGAAATAACCTAATTAAGATATATTCAACTCGTCTGTTGTCGGAAATGAAAACTTTTGTCTGGAATAATGGAAGGGCTGAAGCTATGAGATCTTACAATGATGATTTAATTATGGCTTGCGCTGTAGGGTGCTGGGTCAGGGACACGGCTTTGGCTGTAAATCAGAGAGACGCAGAATATGCGAAAGCTTTCATAGGGTCTATTACAAGATCTACAAACGAACTGGATACTAGGATAAACGGCATGGTCGGTACACAAAAGTTAAAAATGACGGATGCTGAAAATAAGCATCAATATAACGTAACTACATTTCCGTGGTTATTTAAGGGATAAAACATGGCAGGTAAAAAGAATAAAAACAACACAAGAAATCCTCAAAGTTTGTTGTTCAGAAGATTAACAAGATTGCTTTCGGGACCATTAACTCAATATAGGACCCAGAACAATCATAAGTTAAGAAGAATAGAGCTGGACAAGTATGCAACAAAATTTACTTCCGCGTCTGGAAAGGATTTTAAGAAAACAGCATATAATCCATATGCTAATCTACAGTCTTCATATATGGCCTCTCAACAGAGAACAGAAAGATATGTGGACTTTGATCAAATGGAATACACACCAGAAATTGCATCCGCGATTGATATATACGCGGATGAAATGACAACCTATTCTTCACTGTCGCCAATGTTAAAGATTGACTGCCACAATGAGGAAATAAAAGCTGTGCTCAGTTCCTTGTATCATAATGTTTTGAACATCGAGCACAATCTGTTTTCATGGTGCAGGACCATGTGCAAGTATGGAGATTTCTTTTTGTATCTAGATCTTGACGAGAAACAGGGAATTACATCAGTAATCGGACTCCCAACTCAAGAGATGGAAAGGATGGAGGGAGAAGACAAGGACAACCCCAACTACGTACAATATCAATGGAACTCTGCAGGTTTAACATTTGAAAACTGGCAAGTTGGCCATTTCAGAATTTTGGGACAAGATAAGTATAATCCATATGGTACATCTGTTCTGGAGCCTGCAAGAAGAATTTGGCGACAACTCACGCTCCTAGAAGATGCTATGATGGCTTATCGAATTGTTCGGTCACCAGAAAGAAGAGCCTTTTATATCGATGTGGGTAATATTCCGCCACAAGATGTAGAACAGTATATGCAGAAAGTCATGACGTCTATGAAGAGGAATCAAGTTGTAGATCCAAGCACGGGAAGGGTAGACTTGAGATACAATCCTCTTTCGGTTGAAGAAGATTATTTTATCCCCGTTAGAGGAAATTCTTCAACAAAGATAGAGCCAGTGGCAGGAGGGAAGTACACTGGAGATATTGATGATGTTAAATATTTGCGAGATAAATTATTTTCTGCCCTAAAAATACCTGCAGCTTATATATCTTCTGATGGCGAAAAAGCCGTAGAAGATAAAACAACTTTGGCACAAAAGGATATACGATTCGCAAGAACAATTCAGAGACTTCAGCGCTCAATAATTTCAGAATTAGAAAAGATTGGGATTATACATCTATATACGCTGGGGTATAGAGAGGAAGATTTGGTTTCTTTTACTTGTCACTTAAATAATCCATCAAAGATTGCTGAGATGCAGGAACTAGAACACTGGAAGACTCGTTTTGAAATTACTTCGAACGCTACTGAAGGTTTCTTTTCTAAACAGTGGTTAGCAAAAACTTTATTTGGTATGTCTGACGATGAATTTATTAGAAACAGAAGAGAGATGTTCTATGACAAGCGCTTCGAGGCTGCCTTGGAGACAGCCGGAGAAGCAGAACAAGCAGAAATGACGGCTGATTTAAACTCTGGTGTAGATGACTTAGAGACCACAACAGGCGACGATGCCCTTCCGGGTGGCACTGGAGTAGCAGGTATGGAGCCTGAATTAGGTGCCCCCGCCGGAGCAGCACCAGCCGCTGCCAGCGCACCAGCCGATGCAGGCGCAGATGGAGATTTATTAGCAGCACCACCTGGGAAAAGAGAAGACTCCAAAGGTAGAACAACTACTGAGAAGTCTCACGGGTGGTACGAGCCACGAAGCAATAAAGCCGGCGGAGATAGGAGGAAGACTTCTGGACCCAGAAAGAAAAACATGAACAGAGCTGCCTCTCCTGAAGTTGGTACCATTAGGAAAATGTTTCCTGGAATGGGCGAGCTTTCAAGTTTAGCAAAAGCTACAAGTATTTATGAAGCCAAAACAACTAATTATAAAGTAGAGGAGTCAAAGATCCTCAAAGAGCAAAAAGAATTAGACGCTCTTTTTAAAAGCCTAAAAGCGAGGGATAAAAATAATGAGACTGAAGCACAATAAAAAGAGGAATACAGCATTCGTTTATGAGGCCCTAGTGAGAGAACTCACTGAGTCTGTTGTGAGAAATAACAAAAATAAACAAAACAAGATTGTTTCTATTATAAAGGAGCACTTCACGGGAGACTCCTTGTTGAAAAAGGAACTAGAGTTGTACAAATCGATTTATGAGACAAGATATATTGAAAAGACTACAGCAGAGAAGATTGTAGTTCAGGTAAAAGAAAAGCACGATTCTATCGATAAGAGAAAGCTTTTTGTAGAACAGTCCGCTTTAATAAGTAAAATTAACAGAACTCTCTCAAATAAGGTTTACAGTAACTTCGTGCCAAACTATAAAACTATTGCCTCTGTTTATTCTATTTTTCAAGACGCACTGCCAGTAAAGGACAGGGTGCTTTTAGAAGAAAACATAGTGGATCAAATGTCAGCCTCGGTTAATATCGTACAGGAGACGCAGCAGCCAATTGATTCTCTCGTCTATGGTACTTTTGTGGATAAATTTAATCAAGAATATTCAGGATCATTAAATGAAAATCAGAAAACTTTACTAAGCACTTATGTTTCTTCGTTTGAAGATAATGCCGTAGATTTAAAGATATATTTAAATGAGGAGATTGGAAGAATAAAAGACAGATTAATTGAAATAAAACAAGAAAATAAAGATATTGAACTTAAAGGTAAGCTCGAAAAAGTGTATACTATTTTAGATGAAACAAAAACAAAACAGATAGATACTGAAACACTGGAAGTTGTTTTGTCATCACAGCAGCTATTGGAAGATCTCAAAAATGACGATTGATATTAAAATAGAGATGGATCCTAGAATAGATTTAAAAGCTAGGAGAACCATAGAGGGAAATATCATTATCTTAGATCACGAAGATATGGATATAGTCCTCATGACAGAAAAGAAAAAGTGTATTACCTTTCCGAAAGAGGCGATGTCAGATAAAGTTTATTCTTCACAAGATAGAATGTTTAGTTTCTTGGCAAAAAAAGGCTTAATTAGCAGGAGTACCATTCGAGGGGGAAATGTATTTGGGTCTTTGGAAGCAGATATGTTAGAGTCAAAAATCCCCGGAGTAGATTATGGACAAGCCTTGCTGTACTCGATACATGAATACATAACCGATGAGCGCCCGTACTTTAGATCTGCGGAAGAATATGATGATGCAAGACTCGACGCCATGCTACGCCCATCACCGGAAGATTCCACAGAACTAGGAGATGTTCCGCAAGCTGCAAAGAAGGGTTCTCATGATCCTTCTGTACGGCCGTATGGCTTTATGTACAATTACTCTCTTGTAAGAGAGGGTAAAGAAAGTGAGGATTCGTGAGATTTATTTGGTTTTGTCTTATTTCGTACGGCCTAACTCAGATCCTGGTGTACGGAAAGATCTTCGACCCAATAAGGCCAAAATCAGGAAAGTTAGGGCAATTGCTTGAGTGCTCAATGTGCACTGGCTTTTGGGTTGGTTTATTTTTATGGTTCGTAAAGGACTACACTCAACTATTTACTTTTGATGATTCCCTTGTTACAGCTCTGCTGTTAGGGTTCAGCGCTTCTGCCGCGGCTTACGTCGGTAATGTGGTGTTTGGTGACGAGGGTATAAAGATTGAGCATCTTGTAAAGGAGAAGAAATGAGAGACTTAATTACAATAAAAAGAATGATAAGACCAGTTAGGCGCTGTAAAGCCGGCTGCTAGCTGATGCGGGTGGTCCCCGCTGTGAGGATGAACATGAAGATAATTAGAGAATATTATGAATTATGTGAAGGAGGCGTCTGTCAGGATTTACTAACAGAGGCAGACAAGAAGTTTGTAGCAGAAGGCGGCATGATACTTTCTGGACTAATGCAATGCGCAGAGACAAAGAACGGAAATGGTAGAATATATCCTTTTGCAATTTTAGAAAGAGAAGTAAAAAACTATGCTAGACTTGTCAATGATAAGCGCGCCCTTGGAGAGTTGGATCATCCAGATAGTTCTGTTATAAACCTCGCTAACGCTTCCCATATGGTTACAAGAATATGGATGGATGGACACAAGGTCATGGGAACTATTCGAGTTTTGAATACTCCAGCTGGAAAAATTCTTCGTTCTCTTGTTGATGATGGGTGTTGTTTGGGTATTTCCTCTAGAGGTATGGGCTCAGTCACAGAAAGGAATGGCACGACAATGGTAGAAGACGATTTTCAGCTTCTTTGTTTTGATATGGTATCAGATCCATCAACGCCTGGCGCTTTCATGATGACAGAAGCAAAGGACCCAACGAACATTTTTACAAAAGAGGATAAAATAGACCGAGCCCTAAATAATTTTTTACATAAGTTTGGAGAAAAATGAAAAGGTCAGAATTGAAAAGTATAATCAAAGAGTGTGTTAAAGAAATTCTTTTTGAGGAAGGGGTTCTTTCTAATCTTGTGGCAGAGGTAGCTTTGGGTATTACAAAGGCCCAAGGGGTAATAGTGGAAACAAGGTCTCCACAACAAGACTCTGTGAAAACAAAAAATGATAAGGCCATGGCCGCAGATATACAGGAAGCAGAAAGAAAAAGGCTTTTGGAAACAAAAAGAAAGATGCTTGATGCAATCGGCAATTCAAAGATGGGTGGAGTTTTCGAAGGCACAGCGCCTTTAAAGACGGGTGGTGCACCCGGTAATGCTTCCACCCACAGCCCAGTGGCCAACAGAGACCCTAATGACGCTGGTGTAGACATCAGTGGTTTGTTTAATGTCGCAGGGCAAAAATGGAACGCTCTAAAGTAAAGGAGAAACGATGAGCAAAGGAAAACCATGTCACGTTGAAATCGTGATTACAGATCAAAGCCAAGTTGAGCGAATGATCAAGAAGTTTACAAGAAAATGCAAGAAGCAAGGCATTTTCGAAGAGGTTAGGAACAGAAGACATTTTAAATCAAAGTCCCAAACCAGAAAAGAGAAACGGGAAAATAAAAAGAGGTTGTCCCAAAAATCAACCCAAAAAATGAAAGATAGATTTAATAAATTTGATTAGGAGAATAAACAATGGCAACAGGATTCAATAATACACCTCCGGCATCGGAGTTTCACAAACACAGCAGTTGGGGCAGAACAAGAACTCCAAAGAATATATTATCAACACACAGGGCAGGCATCGATGCATCCGGCGGCGCCAAGCCGTTGAATGGTGCAACTAGCGATGTTTATATTACGGAAAACCAAAGATATTTGTGGGTAGAAGTTACATCGGCCGCCGGCGGTGCAACGATCCAAGTAATAGGCATAATGCACGCAGGATCCACAGCCGGCTCACTTTTGCAAACTATTGATGCATCTTCGCAAGGCCTCCACAAGATTGAGATAGCAGGCATAGATAAAGTTAAGTTCATTGGTTCGGCCCATGCAAATACATTTTATGCTGCTTGTTCTACCTTCTAATGCCTCAAAAATTTTTCCTTCCCTTTAGAAACCTATAACACTATTTATTAAGAGGCAAACCAGTTTGCCCGTTCTTACTTATTGAAAATGTTAGGAGTCAAAAACATGTCAAATCTACTCGAAAGAGCCATTATCGACGCAAAGGCGTTAAAAGAGGCAGCTCTTAAAAACGCAGAGCAACTTGTTATAGAAAAGTATTCTGTAGAAGTAAAAGAAGCGATGAATCAAATCTTGGAAGATGAAACCGCCGATGCCATGGATGACCTTTTTGGAGGTGACGAAGCAGGCCAAGAAATCCCGGAGTCCCCCACAGAGGAGGAAGTCGAAGGAGAAGAGCCGACTATTACAAATAGCGACATAGAGGCCCAAATCCCGGACGCTTTCGCATCAGATGACGAACAGATTATTAAAATCAGACTTGACTCCCTTGATGATGAAATAGAAGATGAAGAAGAGGGCCCCTTTGCCGGCGACGAAGAGTTTGATGATGACGAGATAGGCATAGACGTTACTGACGATGACGTAAGTATGTCACCAGGCCTGGATGTAGATACAGCAGATGCAGATATGAATCTCGATATTGGCTCGGGCATTGATGCAGCCTCTTTAGAGGAGATGATCTCATCCGCGCTGCAGGGCGTTCTTTCTGAAGATGAAGAAATTGAAGAAGAAATAAATGAAGAGGAACTCGATGAGGAAATCGACCTCGACGAACTTATGGAAAGAGTCCGAGTTGAAGGCGCTCCGCAAAAATCCGGTTGGGCTGGAACTCCAGAAGCAATTATGCAAGAATACGAATCAATGCTGCTTGCTAGAGAGCAAGACAGCGAAGTAAAAGAAGAGAACGAGGAACTTCGCAAGAATGTTGCCGCTCTTCAAAAAGAAAACAAGACACTATCTTCTGCGGC
>MDTB01069687.1_pt1 | contig 11529 bp, 10 predicted proteins | sample 811161 | NCBI WGS metagenome assembly MDTB01 (sample SAMN05326650, study PRJNA326480) | marine metagenome | isolation source: seawater | place: Mediterranean Sea | collected 2009
CGATCACTCAAGTTAGATTTTACTGAGGTCTACTGACAGACAAAAAAGTGATCGGCTTGAATGGTATTGAGCGATCGGCATCATGGTATTACGCATTTCCAAAAGGCGAATCATCCGCACTGTTAATAACTCCATCAAGCGTTGTAAGAGCAGCACCTTTTGAATGGATACCATCTATTGCGGTCATGATCCCTTTGAGGCTTCTCCCCAAACGATCAAGCTTCGTAACGCATACAACATCTCCTTCACGGATGTAGTCGAGAAGATCGTCAAGTTTTTTTACATTATCCAAAGAGTTACCGCTTTGCTTGCCAGAAAACATCTTCTCGCAGCCATGACGCTCTAATGCTGCAACTTGAGCTTCAAGATCTTGCTCCTGCGTGCTAACCCTCGCATACCCTATTAACGCCATCTCCAGCCTCTTTACGTGAACCTAAGTTATAACTTTAGTTCAAGGCAGGACTCGCATAAACCTTTTATGAAAATAAATATTTAGTTCATGAACTAAAAACAAAAATAAAGATTAGTCCGCAACTGCACTTTTACAGAGTTTAAATAAATGAAGTGATGAATTACAAAAGTGACTTGATCTCACCATGTGTACATAAATTAAAATTTAGAATAAACCAAGGATTTATCAGAGGTTAGTTTAACTACCAATAAACGTATTGCCTTCCATTATTTAAACTGAATATTTTTCAGTTTAAATAATGCTTCAGTCGATGACTCCACTAGTTCATCCGAATTGACGTTAATAAAAAGAGCCGCAATATCATGCTGTCGCGCAATTTCCATACCTTGCTCAACCCCCAAACACAACAATGCGGTAGACCACGCATCTGCTTGCGTTGGGTTGTCGTGGATAACAGTGACGGAAACAGTATTATGTTTAACAGGTGCGCCAGTTCTGGCATCCAGTACATGGCTATATCGCTTACCAGCGTCATCAAAGTAATGACGGTATGTTCCAGAAGTCATAATTGCAATTGGTTTATCTTGATTGATAACGATTGTCTTTTGCACCGTTCTACCGCCCGGCAAAGGTCTTTCCAGTCCAATGCGCCACGCAGAACCATCAGGTTTACGCCCACGAGTTTGCAGCTCGCCACCGATTTCTACTAGATAGTTCTGTATGCCCATATCTTCAACCACTTTAGCAATTCGCCCAACACTGTAGCCTTGGGCAATAGACGAAAGGTCAATACTTACTCTCGGATCATTTTTTTGAAGTTGTGTATTTGACGTTACGCTTAATTTATCAAAACCAAGGTGTTTACTGAGTTCTGATAGGGTCTCTGATGAAGGAGGCGTAAGAGTATCACCTTTAAAACCCCATACATCGAATAAAGGTTTAATAGTTAGGTCATAGCACCCTTGGCTCGCCTCGCTAACTACTCTTGCTTCTGTGACCAGCATTGGAATTTCGTCACCCACAACAACAGGTTGCAATGTAATTGAGCGATTGAAGCTCTCAATGGTTGAATCTGTGCGGTAATTCGACAACGCCTTATCCAATCGTGCAAATTCAGTTTCAATGTTGTGACGTAACTCACTCAACGCTTTATCACCGTGATGCCACACAGAAACATGCCATATTGTACCCTGAGCATGCCCTGTCAGCACCTCAACCTGTGCTGGCTTTGAGCAGGCACTTAATCCAATGATTACGGCTATAATTGTTAAATATTGCTTCACTTTTATTCAACCCTATCTGCGATTCGTTCCGTGCCGCTGATAATATGCAAGCTTCGTTGAGGAAACGGTATGGTTAAGCCTGCCGCTTCGATGGATTCTTTTACACGTTTATTCAAATCCCAGTAAGTCTGCCAGTAATCATCATTCATTGCCCACGCTCTAAGCTGTATGTTGACAGCACTGTCTACCATTGCTGCGACCATAATTTGCGGAGCAGGGTCTTTCAGTAGGCGTGTTTCCGTTTCAGCTATACGTTGAAGTACTTCAAAACCTTGGTCAATGGCATTGGAATAGGAAATTCCCACGATTATATCCATCCTACGTTTGCCATTGCGTGTGAAGTTCTTAATACTGGCACCCCACAAGACACTGTTTGGAGAGGCAATATATAGACCATCTATTGTTTCTAAAATTGTGGCAAATAAATTTATTTCTCGCACCGTACCCATTGTCCCCGCGACTTCAATAAATTCACCTGTTCGAAACGGCCTTAAAATCAATAACATTATCCCGGCAGCAATATTGCTTAGTGTGTCCTTTAGCGCCAAGCCAATAGCGAGGCCAGCCGCACCTACTAAAGCGATTAGACTTGCGGTGTTTACCCCGAAAATATCCAGAATAAACACACCAGCAATGACATAAACTGCATAACCCGCAGCAGTTGCGAAAATAGGTATAAGTGTTGCATCTAACTTTTGTAATCGTTCATTGGTACGGTAGATGCTACGTCTGATAGTTTTAGCTATTAAGGAGCTGGTAATTAGAATGCCAATTGCGAGTAAGCCTTGGTAGCCCAGATTAAGAATTGCTTCAGAGTGGTTATTCCAAAATAATGCAAGATTACTCATTAAAAAATCCCCGTCACCGTGACCACAAGCCAAGTGTTATAGGCCGCAAAAGCTGTAAGTAGCAGCGCTCCTTCAACCCGATTAATGCGCCCTTGTCCGCGAAAACCATAAGCCATAACGAAAAGTGCCACCGTCATTGCCATCATTACAGGCCAATCTCGTGTCAATACTTCGGCAGAGATATGAGGCATTGGCGAAATAACACCAGCAATACCCACCACGGCTAAAATATTGAACATATTAGAGCCAACCACGTTACCTATAGCAATATCGTGTTCTCCTTTACGCGCTGCAATGACAGAAGCAGCAAGTTCTGGTAACGAAGTACCTAAAGCAACGATAGTTAAACCAATAACTAAGTCACTAACACCTAATGTTTGGGCAATCGATACGGCCCCCCAAACAAGAATGCGAGAACTAACAATCAGTAAGATAAGCCCTAATGCTAACCAGAAAATGGCTCGACCAAGAGGCATTGAATGCTCAACAAGTTCAGCTTCTGTTTCAGCTTCAAGCGCATCTCCTCGACCACGAAGTGCAGTGAATATTGTCCAACCTATTAACCCGAAGAAGCCCACAAGCAGCACGATTGCTTCGACACGACTCAACGAGCCATTCCATAGCAAAGCCCCAGATATGAGTCCGATTACAAACAGTAACGGTAATTCCTTTCTAACAATTTTCGAATGGACGACAATGGGGGCCACTAAAGCAGTAACACCGAGGATTAAGCCTGTATTGACGATATTCGATCCCAGAGCATTTCCAAGTGCTAAATCTGGGTTTCCATCCAATGCCGCCATTGCCGATACCACCATTTCTGGGGCTGACGTACCAAAACCGACGATGACCATACCGATCAACAACGGTGGCATACCCGCATGTTTTGCGGTAGCCGCAGCCCCTTCAACGAAGCGATCCGCACTCCATACTAATAATATAAAGCCACCTAAAATGGCTAATATCGCTAAAGTCATTTTTATTATTCCTCAGTTCATTAAAACAAAATAAATTATTGCTGCCAGTACAATTCGATAAACCACATAAGGCCACATCCCGAATCGATTAAGCCATTTTAAAAAGAAATGAATAGCTGTAAGCGCCATAAGAAAAGACGTTATGCCACCAGTCAGAAAGGCTATCCAATCAACGTTTACGTCTTTAGTCGCAACGTCTAGTAATTTGGCACTCGCTGCCATTGCAGTAATGGGAATGGCAAGCAGAAATGAAAATCGAGAAGCCGCTTCACGGCTTAATCCCAGTAGTAAACCAGCAGTAATGGTTGCACCAGAACGTGACGTTCCCGGAATGAGTGAAAATGCTTGTGCAACGCCTACCAAAGCAGCCTCTTTCCAGCTTAACGTTGAGAGTGTGCGTTGTTGATTTGGCCGCCAATCCGCCCAGCCAAGCAAGAAGCCAAACCCCAAGGTCGTGAAGAAAATTATTTCAACTGAACGTAGCTGGCTGTCGATGAATTCTAACAACAGCAAGCCTGTTATCGTTGCTGGAATAGTGGCTATGACCAGAAACCAAGTGAGCTTACCTTGACCAACAAAACGCTTTTGCGTGATTGAACTGATACCATCTTGCGTCAACACACCAACATCTTTGTAAAAATACAGAAGAACAGCGAGAAGCGTACCTACGTGGACAGCCAGATCAAAGGCAACACCTTGATCCTCCCATCCAGCTAACACAGGGGCCAGTATTAAATGGGCAGAACTGGAAATAGGCAGGAATTCAGTGATCCCTTGCAAAATACCAAGAAAAATGGCGTGAAGTAGCTCCATCAGCAGACCTCACGAGTAGCTGATAAGCATACTAAAATGGATTGATGATTCAATAGAAGTTCCTCAGGGGCGTGTGTTAACAATTACCAAAGACAAATGACAGCGCCCCCTGAACGCTGTGAAATGCCTTAGGTCTTGTCAATCCACTTGGACTTGGTTGCCACGAACCTGCGGGTTCGGAGACTGTTGACAACCAACTCAGTAAAAAACTGAGAGACTACTCCCCTAGAGTCGCAAAGAGTATATAGATTTTCTTCAGATTAACAAAGTTTTTTATAGTCTCATTGTTTTTTTAAAATAAATGTGATTTTTACTTCCTATTTTATTCAAATATCCCCCATAAAACGGGAATAATTTCCTTATTTAATCTCTATTCTTTTTGGGTAATCCATCATCTATCATTGAAAACAGCTTATTCAAATCGACACCATCCATCTTTTGGAGGTTATGCTGCCAACGAGCAAACCTTTCAAGTAAATTATCATTTAGGCTATTTAATCTATTATTTTCTGAGTTAAGCCTTTCATTCTCATTTTCAAGTTTTTCAACACGCTTTATAAGCTCAGCAATGGTTGCATCATCATTGTCTAAGTTTTCTAAGAGCTGGCTTAATTTATCAGAGCTATCAAATAGCGACTTGGCTTCTTCGATTGCAGTAGATTTTTTAGATCTAAGCTCTTCTTTCTTTAGGTCAAATGCATGTTTTATTTCATCATGCTTTGTGTAAGTGTGCCTTGATGGGGGGCGTTTTAAGCCCAATTCTGATTGAAGTTTTTCTGAAAGAAGATCATATGTGAGCTTACCGCTCCAACCATCAATGATGGCTAGAATCGTTTCTTTATTGTCAATTACAAAAGCCATTATGACTCCTCCAGATCAGATAATGCCAAGGCAGTAAGATCGAAAATTGGAATAACATTTTGCTCGTCAATATTGAGTGATCGTTTGACAGGGGAAGGGTCTAATTCGTCAGGAATCCTGATAGGTGTACCATCAGGTCTGTTTGGATCTTCCATCATAGCAATAATGGTTTTAATCTTTGATAACCTAAAGCCTAATGCAGTTACCCAGCGATCAGCACCGAAAACTATATCTCCTGCTTTAACGATTGCATCCTCTAGCTGCTCTTTATAAAGCTTCTCAAGGTTTTTAAGCTCTTCTAGGGTGTTAGGCAGTCCCTTAAGGCATTCATGGTCGCTACAGACCGCACAATCGCCATTTTTAACACACGGACTTTCTGCATAATTGTGAACGCAATAACCTAACCCTGTGAACTGAGCGACACCTGAGCGATTAATTCCGAGAGATTTAAGAGAGACAGGTAACCCTAAATCATGCAACACGATTGCCGGAGGTGGCGACTCTGATGTGTATGGCGATAAAAACTGATTGGCTTGAGCAACCGTCATAACACCTTCACCATTTGCAACATGACCAATACGCTTGGTTAACCGTGATTTTTGCTCTTGAGTTCTTCCATCGTAAGCTTTGTTTTGTTCAATATCAGCGCGACCCGACCACTTGGCAATCAACCAATCTTCTTCACCAGCCAGTTTCAACTTGGTGTTTAACCAATGCCTAGGTTGGTGAGTATTTAACTGTAATCGAGTACCATCTTCGTCTGTGATTGCCAATTCATCAAAGATTGATTCGATTGTCTCTTCTCCTGAAGGGCGATCTGAACCTATTGCATCACTTACAGAACCGTGCCCGGTCATTAGCCAAGAAAAAGGCTTAACATCAAACTCTTTGTGAAACTCATTTTCTCGAACTAACGTTATGCAATCCCAAAGCTTCACATCACCATAGTTGGGAAAGTCTTTTGTTTTATATTTTTGGTCAACAACAGAGCGAAGATCTCTATAACTAGGGAATTTTATACTAATCCCAGTAGGGTTATGAGTGTGTTTGGTCAGTATTTCGTTGTCCTGCGAAACTTTACACCCATTCAATAAATCCTTTTTCCAATCTGCCACATGATTGATTTGGCTTATTAAGTTACGTAACCATTTTAGTGAACCATTATGCGTCCAACTCATCTGTGTTCCGTTTGAATCCAGACCAGTCTTTAAGCACATTGCTTTTGCAAATTGATTATATGTTAACGGTTTGTCTTGAGGAAAATTAGCAGGTGTAATGCATTCATTATGTACTAAAAATACTTCTGGATTTTCATGAGCAAATTTCGCCGCAGCTCTAGCGGGAGCAGAAATATCAATGAGTCTGTCAAATGCCTGCTGTACGACATCCTCTAGTAGTTTAGGCACCCATTTTTTGACGGGATCTCCTCCTTTTGCAGGATGCCACATTAGATATAAACGTCCTTTTTCACTTCTTTGTAATGAGTTTGTTGTTAAACCATTAAGTTCTGTATTTCTACTCGGCTGACACATCAGCATAACGCATAGGCTAGTGAAGTATTTTTGACGAAGTGTTTTAGCTTTATGAAAGGCATCTGCCACTTGCAGCATTTGATAGTCAGAAGGGCATTTATCTTCCTCTTCTTTACGACTATCCTTATCAAGTTTAATTTTTGAATCAGATGGACGAGGGAATGGGTTTGACCACTCTTGTAGGTCTAGTTTGAATCGCTTGTCCTTGATGAACTTCAAAACCTTTTCAAGTGAAAGTCCAATATTGCGCTTGCTTCCAGTACTTAATCCACTGTTCTTAATCTGCTCCTCAACACTATTTATTACCGTGTTGGTGAGGTTCATAATATCAACGTCTGCTCTTTCATTTTGAGTCGCGTTTTCTTCTAGGGCATTGTAGATCCACACTAAAGATGAAGCCCAAGCGGTTGAATCTTTATGATTCAGCGACTGTTGGTATCGCACATAGGCTTTGGCAAAGTCAGCAAATGGCTGTTTGAACGGTATATATTTGGAATGGTTTACACTGTTTCCAAACACGATAGTTAATTTCTTTTCTCTTGCTGTTTTCCAAGACCATTTATCGCATTCCCATCCATTCTGAATTCCAAGAGGAGCTTCAAATTCATGATCATCAAAAAGCGTTAAATCGTTTTTTGCGAATGCTATGAACTCAGCATAATTTTTCTGGAAATCTAGTTTATGCTTGGGTGTAAATACCAATACATCAGACATTTAACGCTCCTTCTTTTTCCAGCTCTTGCTTTCTAGCATGACATTTTTGAATGACCACTTTGATCGCATCAATACTGCGATTGTGGCCTTGCAATACAAACTCACTTGCCCCCATCTTTCGCTTGCGATCACGTTCAGAAATAACACTTTTCAGGACTTCCGTATGAGGCGCATTTAGCCAGGGTTGAAATTTATTGCAGGTGTAACAATGAATTGTGCCATTTGCACAAAACCCAAATTTTCCGCAACTTCCCACAGGGTTACCATCATTGTTGTTAATTCGACTACGAGGATCATTGGCTCGAATTGCATCTTTTTCACTATCAATCAAAGTACCCGAAAATGCTTGCGCTAATGGCGTTAAATCAGATGCAAGTGCTTCATCAAGCCTATCAGCCATTTCTTCGTTGAACTCTGTATAGACTTTGACTTGCTGGGTATCTGACTGGCCTAATTCTTCAGCTATTGCATAGTCACTTGCACCTAGCATTGCCATATTGGTCGCATGGGTATAGCGGAATCGTCTGGGGTTGATATGCAAATCACCAAACCCGTCATCTAACTTAATCCGTGTTGTTTTTAAAGGGCAAAGGCGAGACAAGCGCCTGATCATTTCACCGACTGATGGGTTTGCTCCTTTGGTCCGTAAACATAATAAGTCAGGCGTACTTTGTTGTAGCTGTTCAAATTCATCAAAACTTTCTAACTTAGCCACTTCTCGTGTATTAAGGAAAATAGGGATTTGCTTCTTTTGGCTGGATGTCAATTTAATATCAAATTGCTCTTCAACAGCATTGATGGACTGATTTGCTTGTGCTGTAAGCACCAGCATTAAATCTTCACCAGTATCCTCCTTGGTTTGAAACGATCCTCTAAAGTTTTCATCACGTTTTTTGGCATTAGGGAGTTGTAAATCAAAATGCTCAACTCCTTCTTCAACCCTTGTTATTAAGTCACCATAATAGAGATAGGTGAGTTGAACTGGACGGGCACCTGTTTGTTGTAGCGCCATGATAAATGCATAGTCAGTCAACGAGATCAGTTTCTCGGTAAAAGCATCCACATACCAGTTTATAAAGGCCGTTTGTTCTTCATATGAGTACGCACCACTAAAAGGACAACCTAAGGCAACGGCTTTTCCTTTTTCATTACCAGAAAGTTTGAGTGAGTTAAGTAACTCAACGGTCTTTTTATCAACTCCTTTGATCTCTTTGTCATACCAGTCGAGTATAAATGCACGAATGTAACCAAGCTTATACTCTGTGCTTTTAGTGAGGGTCGCTTTGAAATTCACTATATGCGGTTCCCGAATAGCATCACTCACACCAATTGCAAAAAGTAATCGGCTAAACATGAATATATTCAACGCATAAGAAGAGGAAAATTCTGAAGCATAGTCAGCCAAGGCCAGTTTGAAATTATTTTCGAACTTTGGATCTAAATTTAACGAAGCGAGTAACTCAAAATTCAGCGACTTATTTGCATCTAATTGCCAAAGATCATCATACACATCAAATTCATAGTTAGCTTTGCTGTATCGCTTATCGGATTTCGTTCTAGTGCTTCTTGAACCTTGTAACTTGTTTGCTTTAACCGCCATGATGACCTCCTTCTGCTTTGTGCTTCATCTTCGCTTGCATTTTTTTACGTATCTTTTGCGCTTGTTTTCTTGCTGTTCGTTTGAGATATATCTCACCTGATTTGAGAGATGAATGTCCGTTTAATTCTGCTCGAAGTTCAAGTTCTCTTTGTTCTGTAATCGTATTTTCGTTGGCGTATTTTTTCGCTTCTTCATGCAAGCCTTCCTGCTCTAATCGTTTAACCTCTTGTTTAACAGCTTCTCTTTCCTCATCAATGGTGTCTGACAATTGATCATTGAAATAATGTCGATAAGAGTGAGGTGTAATAGCCCAGAAACGCTCTGGATTCACTGCTTTTATGCTATTAAAGATATCGTTAATGGTTTGCTGAATGATCGGTTGCCCAGATTGATAATGTCCCTCTTTGTCTTTGTGTGAAACAAATATAAATGGATGTGTTTTCGCTACTTTTGTACCAGCACGATGAACCTTGATATAGGTATTTAACAAGTCTCTAAGCTCTTTTGAGATAGAAACAGCTCTGCCAAGGGTCTTTGCCGTTGGCTCTTTTAAGCGAGGATCATCTTTACTGTCATGTCGTCTAACTACCGACAATGTTGGATTATCTGTATCTGTTCCTATGTCGCTGATCCGAAGCGCTAGTAACTCGGCACATCGAAACCCTGTCTCATACAACACTTGAACAATTAGATAGTTTCTAAACTTAATAACAGGGTTTTTAAACGGGTTGTATTTTGAATCTGGCTTAGCCACCTCAACAAAATCTTCAAAGACATCATCTGTAATCCCAGATTTATCCAAAGAAGTCTTTTTCGATTTTCCTTTTGGCTTACCACTCTTAAGTCGAGTTTTCATTTTATCTAACTCATCAAAAAGCTCGGCTGCGGTTGGTTTATGTTTGACTCGTTCTTTTCCAATAAAAGTCAAGAACTCGGCAATGTGAGCAATTCTAGATATATATTGAGATTTACCTATCGTGGGCTTGTCTTGTGATTTAGATAAGTGAAACTGTCCCATATCGACCACATTACTTGCAGTTTTCACGCTTAAAGCTTTGGCCTGATACGAACAGTGTTCCTTCAGATCCTTAATATCATCTCGACTGGGTACTTTACCGTTGTATATCTCGTCAAGAAGATCTCTACCGTTGATCTCCTCCCAACGTTTCAAATGTTTAATGTCTTTTAGATATTGCTCAATTGATGTTGCCGCTTTAGTCATTCGCAGTTTTTGCGTGACAAAGTGAGTAACCCAAAAATCAGGAACGCCATCTTTTCCTAATAAAAAGACGTAGCGCTCTCCACTTTTAAATTTCTTTACGGCAACTTTCATAAACACCCGCTAATAAACATTTATATTTGTTATAAAGTAATATAATAGATATTTTTAAGTTTTCAACATTAATTTTCTAATAAAACTAAAAAAGCCGCTATAAAGCGGCTTTTAAGATTGTTTTTCAACATTTAATATTTTGTCTTTGGTTAGAACGGAATATCGTCATCAAAGTCGATTGTTGGTTCCATAGGGTTTGATGCGCCACCTTGCGGTGCATTTTGCGGCTTAGGTGCAAACCCGCCTTGCTGTTGTGGTGCATTATTTTGCTGAGGTGCAAAGCCACCTTGTTGCTGTGGTTGGTACTGGTTATTTTGTTGTGGAGCCGGTTGCTGGGCAGGTGCAGATTGTTGCTGTGGAGCATAACTGCCTTGCTGACTATTCTGGCCTTGGTTATTTTGACCATAGCTACCGCTTTGCTGTCCGCCTTGGTTACCTTGATAACCGCCACTTTGTTGACCACCTTGGTTACCTTGATAGCCACCGCTTTGTTGGTCGCCACCGCGTGCACCTAACATTTGCATTTGACCTGTAAAACCATCAACAACAATTTCTGTGGTGTATTTTTCTTGGCCCTGTTGGTCAGTCCATTTACGAGTTTGAAGCTTACCTTCTACGTAAATTTGTGAACCCTTGCGGCAGTATTCGCCTACAATTTCAGCTAATTTGCCAAAAAATACCACACGGTGCCACTCAGTTTTATCAACCATTTGGCCAGTGTTTTTATCTTTATAGCTGTCTGAAGTTGCTAAGGTAATATTTGCTACACCATTACCATTAGGCATGTAACGAACTTCAGGATCTTGCCCTAAATTACCAACCAAAATTACTTTGTTCACACCGCGTGCCATGGAACCATCTCCTATAAACGTTAGATTAAACCAGCCACTCTTCGGGCTTGGTCTAGGTCAAATTCTTTATCATTAATCTTTAAGTAGCTTCGACTTTCATCGCGAACTACGGTTGCTTCTATTACGCCGGGTAAAACAACTAACTGAGAAGCTAGTGTTTGTGCTTGCTCTTCAGAATCTAATTGGGTCATTAAACTAATAACTTTGCTTTTCGGTGGGACTTGCATTTTCCACGCAATAATAAGCCATATTACCCCAACAAGTGCCGCCGCCGCAAACACAGCTTGCGTACTGGTGGTTTGTGC
>MDTB01096349.1_pt1 | contig 11529 bp, 5 predicted proteins | sample 811161 | NCBI WGS metagenome assembly MDTB01 (sample SAMN05326650, study PRJNA326480) | marine metagenome | isolation source: seawater | place: Mediterranean Sea | collected 2009
AAACAGCTTTAGGAGCTGATGAAGTTACTGAACTGAAAGCAGGTCTTGATGCTAACATAGCTGCAAAGATTACACCTACATCTGTCACTAAAACTATAGGATAAGTAATATGGAGTTTGGACCAGAAATGTTTTGGAACATTATTATTACTTTGGTCCTCGCACCTATATTTTATAATATAAGACAAAACTCTACAGAAGCTAAAAGACTCGACATACTCTTGAACAAGACTCGTGAAGAACTTGCAAAAGATTATGTAACTAAAAACGAGTTAAGAGTGGGCATGAATGACCTATTAGATAGGCTTGAAAAGCTTGATGAAAAGATTGACAAACTCTTTGAAATGAGGTAAAATAGTATATGAAAAAGAAATATAAAAGAGCAGGAACTACTTCTGAACGTCAAGACTATCGTTCTGGCGGTAGAGTAGGCTATCAAGAAGGTAGAGGTGTTAACTTTGCTGGTAGAGGTGGTGCAATGGGCGGTGAATCTTTTACTCAACCTCCCACTAATATAACTTTAACCAGTAATCAACAACAAGGAGATGCAGAAGATGAACAAGAGGAAAATACTCCTCAAACTACTGAACCTACAGATACTACTCCACCTACTCCAACTACAACTAGCGTAGGCAATACTGAAGGAACAGCTTCGCAAATTAGAACTATAGATGAAGACAATAATTTAAAAACTACAGCAACTCCAGAAAGAGCAGAAAGAATACAGCAGTCTGCTGAACAACTTGAAAAAGTATCTACAGGAGATTTAACTGTCGAAGAAAAAAGAAACAGAGGTTTGTTAATAGAAGTTCCAGAAGAAGGAAAAATGGATGCTTCTATTGAAGGAAAAACTACAGGAATTGCAGAACAAGATAAAGTTGAATTTACTGATGCTGATACAGCACTAGAAACACAATTAGTAAAAGCTGATGAAACTAGAGCAGTTGATGAAAGCACAGGTCAAAATTTAAAAGTTTCTGATAAATTTAAAACTGCTGCTCAAGTTTCAGAAGAAGTTGATATAGAAGAAGCTCAAGGTGTAGTTAGTGACAAAGCTGAATTAACAAATGATGAAATTGCTCAGGCTGCTAATGTAGCTAATGTAACTCCAATAGAAGGTACTGAAGTAGATATACCCGAAGGAGCTTTACAAGAGAGAATAGTTGGTTCAATAAGTGAAGGAGCTAAAGCTTCTGCTGCAAAAGTTGCAGGTACTACTTTACGAAAAGTTACTAGAGCTAAAACACAATTAAGAAATGCTGGATTAACTGAAGAACAAATAAATGATTTAGGGAACGACCCAGAAGATTTAGAAGAAAGATTAATGGAGTTTTCTGAAGAAGAACGAGGTATCATAGCTGGATTACCTAAACAAGCTTTAGTATCTAGTCAATTAGATACTTTACTGTCAGGTATTGAAAATGGTGAGATGCCTGCATGGGCACAGCCTGCAGTAACTCAAGTAGAAGAAATGTTAGCTGCTAGAGGATTAAGTGCTTCTAGTGTAGGTAGAGCACAGTTAACAAATGCAATTATTCAATCGGCTATTCCTATTGCTCAAAGCAATGCTACAACAGTTGCAAATGCTTTTTCACAACAACGAAGTATTGAAGCTCAAGCTGCAATAAAAGATGCTGAGTTTAAACAACAGACAGCAGTTTTTAATGCTGGTAATGTATTTGCAATGGACATGGCTCAGTTTAATGCTGACCAACAAAGAGCAGTTAATAATAGTAAATTTTTACAAACGGTTGGTTTAACAGAAGCAAGTAATGACCAACAAGCTGCAGTTCAAAATGCTGTTATTGAATCTAATATTAATTTAGCCGAAGCAGATGCTATTACAAGATTAACTTCACAAAATGCTAAAGCTTTTTTACAAATGGATGTGGCTAATTTAAGTAATAGTCAACAAGCAAGAATAGTAGAAACTCAACAAGAACAACAAAGAATATTAAGTAACCAGTCTGCAACAAACGCTGCTGCTCAATTTAATGCTGCTAGTGAAAATCAGGTAAATCAATTTATGGCAAGCATGAGTTTTGATATGCAAAGATTTAATGTATCTCAACAAAACGCTATGAATCAATTTAATGTTACTCAAGCAAATGCACAAATAGCAAGAAATGCAGATAGACAGCAAGATATAAATAAATTTAATAAACAATTAGAAACTCAAGTGGATGAGTTTAATGCTCAAGTTGACTTTAATAGACAACAATGGAACGCAGCAAATCAAGCTGCAGTTCAAGCTGCTGATGTTGAGTGGAGAAGAAAAGTAAACACTGCAGACACTGCTGCTGTTAATGCTGCTAATATGCAAAGTGCTATGAATCAATTTAATATGTCTAGCACTGCACTAGCATTTTTAGGTCAAGAATTAAGAGACCAAGCAGATTTTGATTTTAGAGCTTTTGAAAATAAAGAAAATAGAAGTGCTCAAATTATGGCGACATTATTAGGTAATAGTGGTGATGCAGGTAAATATGCTTATCAAGCTGCTGAAGATGGGTTATTAGATAATTTATTAAGAGGAGACGCTATTGGTAAAAGTAGCAATAGACGAATACCTCCGGGAAGTTAATATGGCAAATATATTTGAACAATTTTTTGAAAATACTGGGAGAGCTGTTGGAGGTGTATTAAATGACTTTCAAGAAGCTACTGAAGTTAATGATGATGTTCCTTTAGGAAATATAGCTTTAGGAGCACTAATGGGATTCGCTATTGGTGGTCCTGCTGGAGCTGCTGCTGGAGCTTCTGCTGCTGCAATAGGTGTAGCGACAGAAGAAGTAGCAGAAGAAGCCGGTGCTGAACAAGAAGAAGCTAGATTATTAGGAAGTGTAGCCAGTATCGGAGCAGGTGCTGGATTTGGTTCAGCAGGAACTTTTGAAGGTGTTGGAGCTGCCACTGCTACTGAAGCTGTAGGAGCTGCATCACCTGAGTTCGCTGTTCCTGCTCCTGATATTTCTGAAAGTGCTCTAGCAGTAAATGATTTAGCAATAGATAATTCAGTAAATTTAATGACAGAACATTTTGCAGATTTAAAAAATATAAGACCAGATTTAACCTCTGCATTGTTAGACGGTAAAGAGGGCTATAAATCTATTGTTGATTCTGGTATAAAAACATCTTCTAATATTCCTTTACAAGATGTAAAAGTAACTTCTGGTAATTTAAATACCTTTACTGATGTAGGTGAAGTTGATAATTTAATGCCTGTTAATGTTGAACCTACAGCACTTGCAATAGAATTAGAAAATTCTGGTGTTGATAATTTACTTTCTCCTACTACAGTTGATACTTCTTTTAACCTTGATAGACCAGAATTATTAAATTCTGAAATATTAAATCAAAGAGATTTAGAGGCAGTAAATAATATTGCTAAAGACCTAGATATAAATAATTGGGATAGAACTATAGGAACAAAACTAAAAGGTTTAGGTAATGAAAACTATCAAGCAAAAATAGATTCATTTAATAAAGCATTAGAAGCTGAAGGGTTAACGGATTCTAAATTTACTAATTTTGATACAGGAGTACAAAATACAGAGTATAGTATACAAGCTGCCTCTGCACTATCAGATTTTTTTGCAGAACCAGCTTATCAAGGAGGCTCAGGATTTGTTGCTAGTCAAGTAACTCCTGAAGCTAGTCAAGCTGCTTACTTAGAAACATTTAGTCCTCAAATACAGCAAGCAACTGGTAGTGGTGTACAAAACTATGAGCAAGTTGTTAATGCTACATTATATGGCGGAGGCTCGCCAGATTATTTAGCAAGGTATCAAAGTTTATTTCCTTCTGCAATTAATATAAATATATAAGAGATATTATGAGTAAAGTACAAGATTTTCCAGAAAGAGCATTAAAAAATATTCAAGAGTTTAAAAGACCTACTCCCGGTCAATCTTTAACTAATAGTCCAGATACTCCTTATCCTTGGGAGCAACCTCCACAATTTCCTGATAGGAGAGAAGCGACTGCTGCAATGTTTGATAAACTATTAGATAAAGAAACATTTAATTCTACAATGTTTGCAGTTATTGATGGCGTACCAATTAGTAGAATAACTCATGCAGTTTTGTATACAAGTTTTTTAAAAGGAGAAATTAGTTCTGACATGATGTTATTATTAGCAGAGCCAGTTATGTATATGGTTATGGCTCTAGCTGAAAGAGCTGGAATTTACGATTATGTATTATACTCTGACCAACAAAATGATAAATTAAAATTAAAACCAATGGAAGAGGTTGAGAAAATTAAAAAAGCTTCTGAGTATGAAGATGTTAAACTTTCAGACATGCAATCTAACATTGAAAATTCAATACAAGAAAAAATACAAACTGAAGAGTTACCAGAACTAAAACCTCAAATTAAAAGTTTACTTGAAAAAACAGGAGACAAATAATGGTTGATATAACAAATCTTACGCAATCTGCTCAAAGTCTTTTAAATCAAAAGAATCGTAGAGAAAAGAGAACTAGGTTATTAAATTTAATATCTAAAGGTGTAGATATTGGTAATCAAATAGTTTCAAATAAAAGTAATGAAAAATTAACACAATTACAAAGAGATAGAGATTTTGAAAAAGCTTACTGGACTAATGCTTGGAAAAAAAGACAAGGTATTGTAAGTGATAGATTAGCATACAATGAAAATAATAATTATTTTCGTCAAAAAGCATTGAATGAATTTGAAGCTTCTTTTCCAGATTTAGATTCTAATTTACCAAATTATAAAACTGTAAAACAAGAGAAAGTAGAAGAAATTTCAAAAAAACTATTAGAAAAACATAATAAAGATTTTGATAATTTTAGAGGTGGTAAACCTATTGACCTTAGTGTTAGAACTCAAGAAGAATTTACAAAACCTTTTAATGATTACTTTAATAATGAACAAGATAAGTTATCTTCATATCAAAATCAAACTTTAGTTGGAACTATTTTTAGAAATTTAAAAGGAGATACTGATGCTAAATTACAAAGTTTAAGTAATGAATCTAGAAAAAGATACGATTCATACAAAAACATTTTTAAAGATTTTCAGCCGGCTGCTTTAGACAAATACGATATTGTAACTACTGATGATTTATTAAATAGAGACATGAATAATTCAGAGCTTCAGACATATCTAAATGATTTAGTTCAAAGTGAACAAATTAATGTAGACCAGAAAAATTATATTGGTAGAACTATGACAAATCCAGAAGGGAGAACAATAAATTCTATTAGAGCTAGTTTAATAGCTCCTGAACTAGCTCCTGTAATGACTAGATATAGCAATTATATTTTTAATCAAGAAACTATGGATAAATCAAAAGGTGTATTTAAAAATATTTTAAATCCTGATGGTACTATTAATAAAGATACTACTACTTACTACAAATGGAAAAGAAGTATAGACCCTTTAGCTAGACAAAATGCAGGATTACCAGTAACTCCTCCAGACGTAGAAGACACATTACAAGATATATTTATTACAATCGTAGACCATAATAGACAATATAAAAGTATTGATGATAGAGTTGACAATTTAGATATTGAAGACAATCAAAAAAAACTGATTAAAGAAACATTTAGAAAAAATTTAGCAAATGACTTTGCAAAATATTATGAAAGAACTACAGGTGAAAAAACTTTAGAGGCTTTAAAACAAGATTTATTTGTATCTATAGTAACTACATTATCTACTGACGAAGAGTTTGCTCAAATTTTTAAATACGATAAAGACGGAAAGACGCTTTCACAATTTGTAGATAATCAAATGAGTATTTTACAGTCTGAAGATTTTTTAGAAGCTAACAAACTATTAGGAATAGAAAAAGGACTACCTGACAATGAAAGAATCAGACTTGAGGCATTTAGATTAAATGTTATAAGCGGAAAGCTTAATAAAACTCAAATTAAAAATCAATATGAAGATATTGTAAAAAGCTTTGAAGATAGTCCTAATTATGAAGAGCTACTAAGAAGAATGAGAGACATAGCAGAAATTAAAGACAATAGAAGAAATTAAATAAAATTAACATATAATGCTTACTTCAGAAGAAATCGATGAAATAGTAAAAAGCGTTGAATCATCTAGAGTTGAATCATCTAATCAAAATCTAGATAAAAGTTTAACTAGCACAGTTATTGAAAAAGCTCCTTTTTTAAAAAACATAACAGCTCCTTTTAAAGCTGCCGAATATTTTTTACCACAAACCATGGAACAAGTTCAGAGAACTACTGGCGGTGCGGCTGATAAGATAGGTAGAGAACTTTTATCGCTGAGTGACTTAGGTAGAGAAGCTGTTGGATTAGGACTTACTAGAGAAGAAAAAAGACGTAGGGAAGAAGAAGTCATTGCTCCTTTTTTAAGAGATGTTTTTGGAGAAGAAAGTGTAGAAATGTCTAGAAGAGGCGATTACCCTATAGCTAAAGTATCTGACCCAACTTATTATGGTGGAGAAGCTATAAGAGATATAGGTGCTTTTATAGGAAGTATGTTAGTTGGCGGTAAAGGCATAGGGCAATTATCTAAACTTACACGAGGTAAAAAACCTACTAGTTTCGTAGGTAGGGGTGCACAAGGTATTGCTGCCGGTGAGATAGCTGCCCAAGTATCTGTTAATCCATATGATGAAAGACTAGGGGATATGCTAGCTATGTACGTTGGTGATGACAATGAAACACTCCAAGCGATAGCAGATTTTTTAAAGTCAGATGAAAACAAATCTGAATTAGAAAATAGAATGGCAATGTTAGTTGAAGGACTAGCACTAAGTGGTGTAATTACTGGAGGCATTTTAGTAGCTCCGCAAGTATTAAAACAACTTAAAAAAATAAAAAAAGCTGGTGATAATTACACAGATTCATTTTTATCAGTTATAAATAAAAATAGAACTAAAACTGGAGCTGCTAAAACTCCAAAAGTAACTCAAGTAGAAGACATAAAAGAACTTTCAACAAATCGTTTTAGTAAATTTTTTGATTCAGTGCTAAGTGGTTTTAGGCAGAGAGGACAGTTTACTCCAGAAGTTTTTGAAGTAATAGAAAAGTCTAGATTAGCTAGTGAAGCTATGAATGAAAAAGGCGTACAAACAGGATTAAAACTAGAAAGATTATTTAAAGAATTTTTAGGAAAAAATCCTGATGTGATTGATTCGACAAGATTAAATGAAATGGTTATTGATTATTTAACAGGTAATAAAAAAGCTTTTCAAGGTCAAAACTTAAAAGGTCAAGCACAAATAATATCTGATTTATCTGCCATAAGAAAAGAGTTTGATGATTATAGTAAATTTATTAGTAGTAGACTCGAAGGCACAGATGTTGAAAAAATTATTAATACTAATTTAGGTAAGTATTTAAGAGAGTCTTATGAACTATATAGAAATCAAGGGTTTCAACCTTCTAAACAAATTATAGCAGATGCAGAAGATTATATTTTTAGTCAGCTAAAAAACCAAAAAAAATACCAAGGCAGAAGCGAAGCAGAATTAAAAATTATAGCTAAAAACCAAGTTGATACAATAGTACAAAGAAGTCAAGATAGAAACATAGGTGCTTTTGAAACATATGTAAATGACATTATAAAAACAAACAAAAGTTTGTTTATGGAACGTAAAGAAATAGCTGAGCCTATACGAGCACTACTTGGGGAAACTAAAGACCCAATAGCAAAAGTTTTTAGAACTTTTAAAGACTTGGGAAGTGAATTTGAAAAATTTAAAGCTTACGATGAAATACTGGAGTTAGGTCAAGAAGGAAGATATATTTTAGACGAGCCTACAGAATTAGGAGTTAGGCAAATAATACCGGAAGGATATGGCTCATTAAGTGGTAAGTATACTACTAAAGGTATGGTTGACTGGCTAACAGGTAATCAACAAAGTTTAGTAGATAAAATAGGACTTCTTAATTCAGGCGGTCTTTATAGTTATATATTAGGAGCTAAAGGATTTGGTCAAGCTGCTGCTACAGTTTTTAATCACATAACACATTTACGTAATGTTCAAGGTGGTTTTGTTATGATGGTGCAAAACGGTTTAAATCCATTTAATCCTAAACACTATAGTAAATTAAAAAGTTTAAAAGCTAAATTTAATGTTAGTGATGAAGCAGCTAATCAAGAGTATCTAAAATATACTAGATTAGGTGTTGTTGGAACAGCAGTTAGAGCTGGAGATACAAAAGCATTATTAGACGATGCAGTTGAGGCAGGCTCATTATCTAAATGGACTGACAATGTTTTAGAAAAAACTAAAGTAGGAAAAGTAGGTAAAAAAATATATGATGCTACAAATAAACTTTACATTGCTGAAGATGATTTATTTAAAATATTAACTTTTGAAAATGAGTTAGATACTTTAATAAAAGCTGCTAGAAGAGATGGAGTTGAAATAACCGAAGAAGTTGTAAGTAGATTAGAAAGTCAAGCTGCTAAAATAACTAGAGACATTATGCCTAGTTATGACAAAATACCTATAAATATAAGAGATTTAAGAAGATTACCGATAGGTAACTTTGTGTCGTTTCAGGCGGAAAGGGTTAGAAATAATTTAAATATTTTAAAATATGCTGTTGGAGACTTAACTAGTGATAACGCAGTTTTAAGAGATAGAGCTTTTAAAAGATTAACTGGACAGTTACTGGTAACTGCTGGTGCTAGTTCTGGATTAAATTATGCTACTAAAAAGTTAAATGGTGTTACTGACGAAGAAGAAGAAGCTTTTAAAAATTTATTAGCTCCGAGTTGGGGAAAGCATGGTCAGTACATGTTTTTCAGAGATAAAGATGGAAACTTAATGGCACAAGATTTAAGTTACACAGACCCTAACGATTCTTTAACAAGAGTATTTAGAACTTATATTAATGAATTTACAGAGGGTAAAAGAACTGAAAGCGAATTGTCAGAAATATTTACTGATGCTACAGCAGAAGCTATGACTGAATTTTTATCTCCATTTTTTGATGAAGCAATATTATCAAAAGCTATTTTTGATGCCACTATTTATAATGGCGAAAATGTAAAAGGTTGGAGAGAACAAAGAGAAGGAGATAAAGATTTAGATGTTACAATAAATAATCTTAATGCCTCTACTAAACATATTTTAAAAACACTTATTCCGGGTGGTATTAGAGCAGGACAGAAACTTATAAAATCTTTAAAATCTGAAACCACTGATTTTGGTAAAGAGTTAAATGTAAGAGATGAGTTATTTACAAACTTAACAGGGTTTAGACAAATTAGATATACACAAGATGACATAGCTAAATCATTAAGAGTTAAACTTAATAAAGATGGAAGTTTTAGAAGAAACTTAAAAAGTGACGATATATTTGAGTACATTAAACCATCAATAAAAGCAGAAAAATTTTTAAATGAATTAAGATTTACTAATAAACAAGGATATGATACTTGGGTTTCTATGAGATTAGCAGTTGATGCAGCAGAAGTTTTAGGTATGACAAAAACTAAAATTAGTGGAATTATAGATGATGTTTCTGGTTTAAGTAAAGAAGATAAAAGAGGATTAAAAAACTATTGGAATTTTTATAATCCTATATACCCAACGTTTAAACAAAGAGAAAGAGCTTTAGATACACTCGATTTTTCTACTATGAGTCAAGATGTTTTTCTAAAAGAATTAGGAGCAATTCAGAGAAATTTATCAAAACTACCAAACTTAAAAATAAAAGATGATTATACTTTAGACCTTTTTTCTGAAGAGCAAGCAAGTAAAGCTAGAGAAGAGTTAAGAAAGAAAAACTTTCAAGGAGGTAAAATAAAAGGTAACGAAAATAATTATTATGATTACAGAAGTTTCACACCTACTTTATCTATAAATCCTAAACAAAAAGATACATCTCAAACTTTTTTAAATTTATTAAATCCTAAACCATTAATAAAAAAATCAGAAGTAGGAGAAGAAATATCTGCTATGAAAAGATTTCAATTTGTAGAAGGAGGTTTAATTGAAGGAGAAGAAGTTCCATTTACTGAAGAAAATCCTGCAGATAGAATTAATCCATTGACAGGAGAACCATATAGTGAAACTTCGCAAGGTGTTTTAGCTACTTTAAAAGAGAGAGAAGAAACTAGAGTTCCTAAAACTGAAGGCGGTTTACTTAAAAATTTACAAAGACGTAAAAAATTTGCCTCAGGAGCATTTGTACCTATTTTAAAACTTTTATTAAAAGACGCAGCAAAAGGTAAAACAGTTCCTGCAAAAGAATTAATAAAGGCTTTACCAGATAAAGTTTATCGTGGTGGTACACGTAGAATAATAGATAGTCCAGAAGGAACTAAATCTATATTCGCTGCGAGTGACCCATATCATGCTCAAACTTATGCTTCTCCAGATGCACCTGCAAAGATAGTTGCTAGTGATGGTAAGTCTTTAGACATTCCAAAGTCAGAATATGGACTAAATGAAATAGATATTAGCTCTGCTAAAAAACCATACGTTTTAGATGCTCCTACTTCTAATATGAAATTTAAAATTAAATCTAAATTAAAAGAACTAGAAAACAAATTTGATGATATTAATTATATACCTACTGCTAAAGATGATGAATTATATGATGCTTTAGGAGTTTTGTTAGGTAGAGCTGAAGGTACGCTAACAGTTGGCTCTGGTGAGTTTGCAAGAGTAGCTAGGACAGTTGGTGAGTTTTTAAGAAAAGAAGGTTTTGATTTAATTATTGATACTCCTACTTTAAGAAGAGGTTACTTGAATAGTCCTGAAGCAGAGCTTTATGTACTAGAAAACTTTCCTACTAAAGCTATAGATGATTTTGTTCCTACTAAAAGAACAACTAGACAAGCAAACACAGTAAAAGTTCCAACATGGTTTAGAGAAACTAAAGTTAAAACTGATGTAGACCCTGCCGATGCTCAAAAAACTCAAGTGGGTATAACGTCTGGAACTTATAAAAAAGTAGTACCTTTATTAAAAGAAGGTAATACTTTAGACTTTGGTGCAGGTTTAGGTAAAGGTGCTAAAATATTAAAAGCTGATAGTTATGAACCATTTCCTAAGAAAGAATTTGAACCTACCTTTACAGAAACATCTGCAATACCAAACAGTTCTTATGATAATGTAGTCAGTTTAAACGTTCTCAATGTTGTTAAGCCTGATGTTAGAAATAATATAGTTTTAGATATAGGTAGAATTTTAAAACCAAAAGGTAGTGCTATTATAACTACTAGAGGCTCTGATATTTTTGGTAATAAAAATAATATTACTAAAGGTGTCTTGTCAAACTTAGAAGAAGGTGCTATAATAACAAGTAGTGGTACTTATCAAAAAGGTTTCACTAACGCAGAGTTAAAAGAATATGTCAGCGACTTACTAGGTGATATGTTTGAAGTAGAAAACATTACTGGTCTAGGTAAGGCAGGTATAAAAGTTACAAAATCTAGAATGGGTTTGTCAAAAGGTGGTCCTTCTACTATAGAAGAAGATGAAGAAGAAAGAATAGGTTTTTCTGAGGGAGAAATAGTTAAATTAAATCTAGCAGAAAAATATAATAAACCTGAAATA
>MDTB01100611.1_pt1 | contig 11529 bp, 10 predicted proteins | sample 811161 | NCBI WGS metagenome assembly MDTB01 (sample SAMN05326650, study PRJNA326480) | marine metagenome | isolation source: seawater | place: Mediterranean Sea | collected 2009
GTATGATGACTACTGAGACTTATGAAGAAGCTCTTAATTTAGTTAATGACCATGAGCTTGGAAATGGAGCAGCCGTTTTCACTAAAAGTGGAAATATTGCAAAACATTTCACTGAAAATGCTAAAATTGGGATGATAGGAGTAAATGTGCCTATTCCAGTGCCTGTCGCATACCACAGTTTTGGTGGGTGGAAGAGATCTCTATTTGGAGACCATTCGATGCACGGACCAGAAGGTGTAAGATTTTACACTAAATTAAAAACTGCAACAGTGACATGGGTAGAAGATAATGCTGGACCTGAGTTTACAATTCCAGTTCTGTCTTAACACTTGAAGAGTTAAGCTTAAAATGACAGATACAAGTAATAGAACATCTCCAAGGAGAATACTAAATATACTTGAAGAAATTATAATTGATCCTGACAACTTTACAGCAAAAAAAATTTCTCATAAATTAAAGATCCCTTTACCAACAATTTATCGACACATAGAAACCTTATGTGAAGAAAAATATTTAGTGGCAAGTAGTTCAAAAAAATATCTGCCTGGCCCTAAAATTAGAAATTTAATTTTAAAAAGTTTGCCCTATGAACCAAATTTTACTTTAAGAAGATCATACTTGAGAAAATTAACTAATGATATTCAGGAAACTGTAAGTCTATCTATGCCTATTGGAACAAAACTTGTGTATTTTGATAGAATTGAGTTTCATTGGCCGATGCAATTAAATCTGGAAGCTGGTGATCATCTTCCACTACATGCTTCTGCTTCAGGAAAGCTATATCTGTCATCTATAGATGAGGGAAAATCAATTCAAATTTTTAAGAATATTAAAACACCAAAAACTGCAAAAAATACAATAATTGAGATTTCAAGTTTTAAAAAAGAATTAAAAAAAATCAAAAACCAAGGTTATGCATTTGATGATGAGGAATGGTTCGATGGAATGGTTGGTGTTTCAGTACCAATATTTAATTCAAAGAATGAATTATGTTTTTGTTTATCTACCCATACTGCAAAAAGCAGGAAAGATATTAATGATTTAAAAAAAATTTTATCAATAATGTTATCATCTGCAAATAGTCTTAAAAAAGTATTATTTAAAGACTAGCAGTTGCAATCATTTTTTTAATTTCTGCTATTGCTTTTGCTGGATTTAAGCCTTTAGGACAAGCGCTTGTACAATTTAAAATTGTATGACATCTGTATAATTTTAGTTCATCAGCCACTTTTTTTAATCTTGCCTCTCTTTCTTCGTCTCTACTGTCAATAATCCATCTATAAGCTTGTAATAGAACAGCTGGACCTAAATATTTATCACCATTCCACCAGTAACTTGGGCAAGAAGTTGAGCAACAAGCGCACATAATGCACTCGTATGCTCCATCAAGTTTTTTTCTATCCTCTTTTGACTGAATTATTTCGGTTTGATTTAATTCCGAATTAGATTTTAACCAAGGTTCAATTGATTGATATTGTTTGTACAAACCATCTAAATCGCCAATCAGATCTTTTTTTACTTTAAGATGGGGTAAAGGGTAAATATTGATGTCACCTTTAATTTGTGCATGAGGTGTTGTACAAGCCAATCCATTTTTTCCATCCATATTCATTGCACACGAGCCACAAACACCATGCGCACAAGATCTTCTGTAAGTAAGTGTGGGATCAATCTCATTTTTGATTTTATTTAAGACATCCAAAACTTTCGATGGACAGTTATCCATATCTACTTCATAAGTGTCAATTCTTGGCTGTTCTTCAGAAGATGGATCCCATCTATATATGTTTATTTTTTTAAGATTTTTCGATCCTGTAATGTCTTTAAAATATCTACCTTTTTTAATTTTTGAATTTTCAGGTAAATTAATTTTTACCATCAATAAACTCTTTCTTGTGGCGGAAAGTACTGAACTTCATTGGTCAAAGTAGATTTATGAACATCTCTGTAACTTATCTTTGTAACTTTTCCATCACACCAAGCAAGAGTATGTTGCATGAATTTTTCATCATTTCTTTTAGGAAAATCTTCTCTAGCGTGTGCTCCTCTGCTTTCCTGTCTATTGTATGCAGAATCTACAGTTACTACAGCTTGTCTAATTAAATTGTCAAATTCTAAAGTTTCAACCAAGTCAGTATTAAAAATTAATGATTTATCTTTTACAGACAATGATTTAAGACCGTCATAGGTTTTTCGAATTTCCTCCACACCTTCCTTGAGAGTTTTTTCAGTTCTAAAAACTGCACATTTAGATTGCATTATTTTTTGCATAGAAAGCCTTAGTTCAGCTGTACTATTTTCACCATTTGCATTCCTCAATTTATCAAATCTGTCTAAACATTTTTGGGTCTCTAAACTGTTAATTTCCTCGTGAGGTGTACCTGGTTTTATTAATTCTGCTGCTCTTTTCGCAGCGGATCTCCCAAATACAACTAGATCTATTAATGAATTAGATCCTAATCTATTAGCCCCATGAACCGAAACACATGCCGCTTCACCTATTGCCATCAATCCGGGTACTGTTTTTTCTGAGCCATTTACTGTCAGAACTTCTGCTTTATAATTAGTGGGTATTCCACCCATATTATAATGAACAGTTGGCACTACTGGAATAGGTTCTCTTGTAACATCTACATTAGCAAATAACCTCGCAGCTTCTGTAATACCTGGCAATCTACTCTCAATAATACTTTTGTCTAAGTGACTTAAGTTTAAATGAACATGGTCTCTGTCTTTTCCAACGCCTCTACCTTCGTTTATTTCAATTGACATTGACCTACTTACAACATCTCTCGAAGCTAGATCCTTTGCTTTAGGAGCGTATCTTTCCATGAATCTTTCACCTTTAGAGTTTGTAAGATATCCGCCTTCTCCTCTTACTCCCTCTGTTATTAAAGTACCATGGCCATAAATTCCAGTTGGATGAAATTGTACAAATTCCATATCTTGTAAAGGTAAACCAGCTCGCAGCACCATTGCATTGCCATCGCCAGTACAAGTATGTGCAGACGTTGCTGAATAATATACCTTTCCATAACCACCTGTAGCTATAATCAGTATATGAGATCTAAATCTATGAATAGTTCCATCATTTAGATTCCAAGCAATTAATCCTTTACACTCTCCATCTTTCATAAGTAAATCTAAAGCAAAATACTCAATAAAAAATTCTGTTTTATGCTTCAATGCTTGTCCATATAAAGTATGTAAAATAGCATGACCGGTTCTGTCTGCTGCTGCACAAGTTCTTTGAACAATTCCATTGCCATAATTTTTTGTCATACCGCCGAACGGTCTTTGATAAATCTTTCCATCCTCAGTTCTACTAAAAGGCACTCCATACTTTTCTAATTCTATAACCGCTTTAGGCGCCTCTTTACATAAATACTCTATACTATCTTGGTCACCCAGCCAGTCTGCACCTTTTACAGTATCATACATATGCCAGCGCCAATCGTCCTCACCCATATTACCAAGTGCAGCTGAAATACCACCTTGAGCGGCTGAAGTATGACTTCTTGTTGGAAAAACTTTTGAAATGCATGCAGTTTTTAATCCCGCTTCACTTAAACCAACAGCTGCTCTTAAACCTGAGCCACCGGCACCAAGAACTACTACGTCGTATTCATGATCTATAATTTTATAAGTACTCATAAGATAATAATTAATATAATTGTAAATAAAGGAATTACCATAGCTGATGCAAATAAAACCTTATTTGCGACATTTTTGATTTTATTATTATCTATATAATCCTCAAAAACCTCACTTATACTTAAAGCTGAAAAAAAATAAGAATTTATAATAAAAAAACTGAATAAAAATTTATTTAATGAGTTTTTAAAAAAGTCCAGAACATCCACAAAACTTTGGTCGTAAATATTAATAAAACTTAAAATAAACCATAGCATTAATGGAATAAGTGTTGCTCCACTAATTTTTAATAAAATCCATTTTTTTGTGGGACTAAACATTTTATATTAAATTTTTTCCAATCAAGTAAAAAACTACAGTTAAAATTATGGATCCAAATATAACTATCAAACCAGAAATTTTGGAAGTTGAAATTTCAAATCCATAACCAAGATCCATTATTAAATGCCTCAATTCACTTAAAGCTTGAAAAGCAAAGGACCATGTAAGTCCTATAATAAAAAATTTTCCAAAAAAAGAATTGAGAAATAAATAAATTACTTCATAATTATCTTCTCCAAAGATCAATGTAGAAACCAATAAACAAATTAAAGTTATTGCGATTATATTTATTATTCCAGTTATTCTATGAGAAATAGATACTAAAGATGAGACATGCCATCTATAAATTTGAATGTGTGGTGATAAAGGATTTTTATTTTCCATAAAAATTATTTTTTATTAAAGTTTCTGCAATCTCAACTGCATTAAGAGCTGCGCCTCTTAAAAGATTATCAGAAACAATCCATAAACTTAGTCCATTTTCTATAGTTTTATCTTCTCTAATTCTTGATATAAATGTCTCATTTTTACCTTCAGCTTCTAAAGGTGTTTGATAACCGCCTTCTGTTCTTTCATCAATTACTTTACATCCATCAAAACTGTTTAGTGCTTTTCTTACACTTTCCAATGAGAATGATTTTTCAAACTGAATATTAACTGACTCTGAATGCGAAACTGAAACCGGAACTCTAACACAGGTAGCTGTTAAATCAATTTTTTTATCTAAAATTTTTTTTGTTTCATTAGTCATTTTCAGTTCTTCTTTTGTGTAACCCTCGTTTGCAAAAGAATCTATTTGTGGAATAGCATTAAAAGCTATTTGTTTTGTAAAATTTCTAGACTCAACTTTTTTTCCACTCAAAACTAATTTTGTTTGCTCAATCAACTCATCCATTTGTGCTTTTCCACCACCAGAAACTGATTGATAGGTCGAAACAACAATCCGTTTTATCTTAAATAAATCATGTAAAGGTTTAAGTGCAATAACTAACTGAGCCGTAGAACAATTTGGATTTGAAACAATATTTTTTTTTATATTTTTCAAGTCGTAAGAATTTACTTGTGGAACAACTAAAGGTACTTGAGGATCCATTCTAAACAAACTAGAACTATCTATTACTAAACAATTTTTAGCAGCAATCTCTACAAATTTTTTAGAGATTTTTCCTCCTGCAGCAAAAAAAGCTATTCTTACTTTTGAAAAATTAAAATTTTCTAAATCAGAGACTTCAAGATTTTTATCCCTAAAATTCAACTTTTTTCCAACACTATTTGAGGAAGCAACTAAATATAAATTATCAATAGAAAATTCCTTTTTTTCAAGAACCTCCAAAATTTTCCTACCAACGTTTCCTGTTGCTCCTACAATTGCTATATTCATGATAATGCTTTATTTTTATACTAAATGAACGGTAAATCGCAAATTGTTCCTACAAATATTTTTTCATTTATATCTATTTTAAATTGAGTTTTAGCATCCCAGTAGGGTTTATTTATCATCGCAATACCAATAACTTTTTTAAAAGTTGGGGAATATGTTGCAGATCTTACAACGCCAACAATATCATTTTTATCACCATAAAGGGTTTTTTCACAATACATATCAATAGTATTATGATCAATTTTTACACCCATCAATTTTCTATTAATACCGTTTTGTTTTATTGTTTTTAATTTTTCCTTTCCTAAAAAATCAACCTGAGTATCTAAATTTATATATTTATCAAAATTTGCTTCAAATGGGTTGTCTCTGTTATCAAAGTCACTTCCATATGATAATAGTGCTCCCTCTATTCTTTCAATTAAATTTGGGCATCCTGGACCGACATTAAATTCTTTTCCAGCTTCAAATAAGTAATCGTATAAGTCTTGACCAGCCAAGTTATCCTCTACATACACCTCAAAACCACCTTGTTTAGACCAACCTGATCTTGCAATAAAATACTTGTTTCCTTTAAACTCATAATAATTAAAATTAAAAAACTTTAATTCTCTTATTTTTTGTCCAAATAATTTTGCCATTAGATCATCTGATAAAGGCCCTTGAACCGCTAAAATATTTACATTTGGTTCATTTATTTTGACATCTAAATTAAGTCCTGCTGCAATTCCTTTCGCAAAAAAGATAACATCACCATCAGCTATAGAAAGCCACCATTTGTCCTCAGCTAATTTATTTATTATTGGATCATTAATTAGAAGACCTTGAGCATCTATCAATGGTGCATAATAACATCTTCCAACCTTTGATTTCGATAAATCTCTACACGTCATTAACTGCACTAATTTTGCTGAGTCTTTACCAGTGATTTCTACTTGTCTTTCTACTGCAACATCCCAAACTTGCACAAATTTTTTTAAATGTGAATAATCCTTCTCTAAAGATCTAAATACAGTTGGTAATAACATATGATTATAAACTGTGTAACCACTTACACCATGAGCCTCAACTCTATCAGTATAAGGAGTGCTCCTTAATCTTCTCGATTTAACAATAGGAATATTTGTCATTTTTTAAAATTCTAAAACCTTTTCTCTCATTTCAAATACTTTTTCAATCATAATCATATGTCTACATCTAAATGAATTTCAATTATTTAGCTAAAATTTTTTTCTCAACTCAAATTTTTGAATTTTACCTGTAGAAGTTTTCGGTAATTCACAAAAAACAACTTGTTTTGGTACCTTAAACCCAGCGAGAGTCTCTTTACAAAAACTGATTAGCTCTTCCTCTGAAATGGGTTTATCTTTCACTCTTTCAATAAATGCGCAAGGTACTTCTCCCCATTTTTCATCAGGCTTTGCTACCACTGCTGCAATAGATACAGAAGGATGTTTTGCTAAAGTGTTCTCAATTTCTATTGAGGATATATTCTCACCACCAGAAATTATGATATCTTTGGATCGATCTTGAATTTTAACGTATCCATCAGGATAAATTACTGCTAAGTCACCGGAATGAAACCAGCCACCATGCATGGCTTTATTTGTTGCATCTTTATCTTTAAAGTATCCTTTCATAACTATATTTCCTTTAATCATAATCTCACCAATGGTTTTTCCATCTCTAGGAACTTCTTTCATTGTTTCTGGTGTCATAACAGCAATCCCCTCAGTATTGGGATATCGCACTCCTTGTCTTGCTTTGATCTCATTCTGTTTTTCTTCATCGAACTTGTTCCATGCATCATTCCAAGCACACTGTGTGACGTGTCCATAAGTTTCTGTTAATCCATACACATGCATAACTTCAAAACCGAGCTCATTCATCTTTTTAAATATAATGCTTGGCGGAGGTGCTCCCGCAGTAAGCACAAAAACTTTATGTTTTAATTCTTTTTTATCTGAAGCTGGAGCACCTGTAAGCATATTCAAAACTATAGGAGCTCCACCAAAATGAGTAATATTATGCTCATCAATTAATTTGAATATTTTTTTTATGTCAATATTTCTAAGACAAATAGTCCTTCCATTTAACATAGGAACTGTCCAAGGATAACCCCAGCCATTGCAATGAAACATTGGAACAACGGTCAAAAAATTAAGTCGATTTGGCATATTCCAAGCTACTGCACTTCCTGTTGACATTAGATACGATCCTCTATGATGATAAACAACACCCTTTGGATTTCCAGTTGTGCCAGATGTATAGCTTAATGATATGGCCTGCCATTCATCTTCTGGCATTTTCCAATCAAAATCTTCATCGCCAGTATTTAAAAAGTTTTCGTATTCTAATTCACCGATTTTTTCACATTTTGACTGATCGGCATACTTGTCATTTATATCAATAATTATAATTTTTCTATTTATAGAAGCTAGAGCTTTTTTTACTTCAACATGAAGCTGTCTATCTACAACTAACACCTTAGCCTCGCTATGATCCAAAATATAAGCAATAGTTTTTGCATCTAATCTGATATTAATTGTGTTCAAAACGGCGCCTGTCATTGGCACGGAGTAATGGCCCTCAAAAATTTCTGGAGTATTAAATGCCAAAAATGAAACAGTATCTCCTTTTCCTACTCCAATCTTATTTAGTGCACTTGCAAACTTTACAGTCCTTTTATAAACATCTGTCCAGCTATATTTTCTGTCCTCATAAATTAAAGCTTCATAATTAGGATAAATTTCTTTAGCTCTCTTTATAAAAGTTAAGGGTGTCAGGGGAACATAATTAGCAGCATTTTTATCTAAATTAGTATCGTAAAGACTCATTCTAATTAAATTTAAAATTCATGATATTTGAACTTCCTTTGACAGCAGATTTATAATGTTGTTCAGCTCTAGGTAGAACTTTATCAAAATAAAACTTCGCAGTATTTATTTTGTCATCATAAAATCTTTTGTTTTCTTCATAATCTTTAAAACTCACTTCAAGAACTTTAACCCAAGCAAAAGCTATCGATATATAGCCAAGAGTCTTTAAATAATCATTAGCAGCTGCGCTCGCATCATCTTTATTTTTTTCGGCTCTTTCAATAGTCCAATTGCTAAAGTCTCTTAAAATATTCAAATAATAGTCAAATTCTTCTATAAATGGTTTTATTTTCTCATTGTTTAGATTGATTTCAGATTTAATTTTATCTAAAAATTTATTAATTATATTTCCATTTTTATTTGATAATTTTCTAAAAACTAAATCAGCTGCTTGAACAGAATTAGTTCCCTCATAAATTGGCGTTATCCTGTTATCTCTATACAATTGCTCTATACCTTGATCTTTAGTATAGCCATACCCACCATATATTTGCATAGCATCGCTTGTTATTTCCATTCCTAAATCTGAAAATAAAGACTTCACTACAGGTGTCATTAGTGAGACTATATCTGAAGCCTCTTGTTTGATTTTCTGGTTATTATGATTTAAGCTTACTTCTGTTTGTTGTGACAACCAAAAACATAATGCTCTTTCACCCTCAATTATTGATTTCATGTTTAATAAAGTCTTTCTAATATCTGCATGTTCTATGATTAAATCGGCATTTCCATTTTGTGACTTATTATTGTTACCCTTTCCCTGCTTTCTTTCTAGCGAGTAGCTTAATGAATTTTGATAAGCAATTTCTGAAATTCCTAAACCTTGAATGCCAACAACTATTCTTTCTAAATTCATCATTGTAAACATTTGACTTAACCCCTTATTTTTAGGACCAATCATAATTCCTGTTGCTTCGTCAAAATTTAAAACACAAGTAGCTGAACCTTTAATTCCCATCTTTGATTCTATTGATCCCGTAGATATTCCATTTCTTGATCCAATTGTTCCATCCTTTTTTACAATATATTTAGGAACTAAAAATAAACTTATGCCCTTTGTTCCTTTAGGTGAGTCCGTTGCTCTTGCTATTACCAAGTGAATTATATTCTCTGTCAAATCGTGGTCCCCTGAGGTAATAAATATTTTTTGACCTGTAATTTTATATGTTCCATCTGGTTGTTCTACCGCTTTTGTTTTGAGTAAACCTAAATCAGTTCCACAGATTGGCTCTGTTAAACACATTGTACCGCTCCATTTACCTTCAACCATTTTTGGAAGATACCTATCTTTAATTTCATCTGTTGCGTGATGATGAATACAGTTATAAGCACCAAGAGTTAATTCACTATAAAGTTTAAAAGCTAAACTTGCTGATGATATCATCTCATCAAAAAATGCACTAACAGTCCTAGGCATACCTTGGCCACCATATTTTGGATCACAAGATAATGAAGTCCAGCCATCCTCAATATACTTTTTATAAGCCTCTTTATATCCAGGCGGTGTTCTTACAACTCCATTTTCCAAAACAGCAGGATTTTCATCTCCTACTTTTGCAAGAGGTAAAATTAAATTTTGATTTATCTTAGCAGCCTCTTCTAAAATATCTTTGACTAGATCAGGGCTAACGTCCTTATACTTCTCTAGTTCATTATAATTTTTATTGTCTCTTAATTTCTCAAAAAGAAACATCATATCATCGACTGGTGCGGTATAGCTTGGCATATAAATTAGTTTAGGATAATTAACAAATTATTGCAATTTTGAAATTATCGCATCACCCATTTGAGAAGTTGAAACCTCTTTCATTCCCTTAGCTAGGATATCCTTTGTTCTAAGACCATCATTTAGCACTCCTTGAACAGCATTTTCTAGGATTTTAGCCTCCTTATCTAAATCGAGAGAATACCTTAAGGCCATAGCAAAACTTAGTATGGTTGCAATAGGATTTGCAATCCCTTTTCCAGCTATATCTGGCGCTGATCCATGAATGGGCTCATACATAGCTCTCATTTCACCATCTTTATTTTTTGCTCCCAAAGATGCAGAGGGCAAGAGGCCAAGAGATCCTGTTAACATTGAAGCTTGATCAGACAACATATCTCCAAATAAATTATCTGTAACTATAACATCAAACTGTTTTGGGTTCCTTAATAATTGCATAGCACAATTATCAGCCAGCATGTGGGTTAACTCTACATCTTTATATTCTTTTTCATGTAGAGCCTGAACTTCTTCTTTCCAAAGTTGTCCGGCTTCCATGACATTTGATTTTTCACAAGATGTAACTTTATTAGATCTTTTCTTTGCTAGATCAAAGGCAATTTTGGCTACTCTTATTATTTCACTACTTGTATAAGTATGTGTATTTATTCCTTTTCTTTCACCATTTTCAATTGGCTTAATCCCTCGAGGTTCACCAAAATAAATTCCACCTGTCAATTCTCTTACAATCATTATATCCAATCCAGAAACTATCTCTGGCTTTAATGTTGAGGCGTCAACCAATTGTTTGAAGCAAATTGCAGGTCTCAAATTTGCAAATAATTTTAATTCTTTTCTGAGCTTTAACAATGCTCTTTCAGGTTTTTTTGAAAATTCAACATTATCCCATTTTGGTCCACCAACAGCTCCTAATATTACAACAGCGCTCTCTAATGCTTTATAAAAAACCTCATCTGTTATGGGAGTACCATGTGTATCATACGAGCAACCTCCAGCAAGATCTTCATCAATTTCAAAATCAAGTGATTTTTTATCATTTAACCAAGTTATAATTTTTTTTACCTCTTTTACGACTTCTGGTCCTATTCCGTCTCCAGGAAGTAATAGGATTTTTCTTTTTTTTAATTTAATCATTAAAAATCCAAGGCTTTTTATCTTTTAAATTGTTTTCGAAAGTTTTAATTTTATCTGATTTTTTTAAGGATAAAGCAATATCATCTAACCCTTCTAATAAACATTTTTTTTTGAAAGGGTCGATTTTAAAATCAAGTTTATTGTTTCCAAAAACAATTTTTTCTTCATTAAGATCAATTGAAATTTCTTCTTTTCTATTTGCATACGCCGATAACTCTTTTATTTTTCCTTCATCAATAATTATTGGTAAAATTCCATTTTTAAAACAGTTGTTATAAAAAATATCAGCAAAACTCGGACTAATTACGCATGTAATCCCAAAATCTAGTAACGCCCAAGGAGCATGCTCTCTTGAAGAACCACAGCCAAAATTTTTACCAGCTATTAAAATTTTTGAATTATTAAAAGGATTTTGATTTAAAACAAAATCATCA
>MDTB01111854.1_pt1 | contig 11529 bp, 9 predicted proteins | sample 811161 | NCBI WGS metagenome assembly MDTB01 (sample SAMN05326650, study PRJNA326480) | marine metagenome | isolation source: seawater | place: Mediterranean Sea | collected 2009
GCTTTATATTGTATTACATTAAGAGTTTTGAGTTTGACTTTTTTTAGTTCAATTTTAAATATTTTTTTTTCAAAATTAATTTTTTTACTTATTATTTTATTTTTAATTAATCTATTAGTAAAATTTTTTGAAAAGTTATCATATTTTAATTGCGCCTCATTTAACTTCTTATTTCTTATTAATTTTAAAAAATCTTTTACTTTAGTTGTTAATTTACTTCCTTTTATTTTATTTTCCTTAAAAGTATAATAAATTTTGGGCTTTAAAAAACTGCTATCTGATAATATAAGTTTGAATGATGCTCCTAAATTGGAACAGTAATATTGACTTACCCATTTAAAAAAATCTATGTTTTTTTTATCTAAAAAATAATGTTCATAAGTTTTATCAATACTCTTTATCTCAAAACTATGAGAAGGCTTTTTTTTACGAATATTTACTACGCATCCTACTATTTTTTTATTTCTTATACTTATAATTATTAGACTGCCAATTTTAAGATTTTTTTCACTTGAGTATATTAATGATCCCTTAATATTATAAGCCGGTACTACATCATAGTAATTTTTTTTTATGCTTTCTTTTTTAACCATTTTCTTAAATAATACTTATAACAATTTAATTTATAAAAAGGTAAATAAATGAAATTTTTTGTAGATACGGCTGATATAGATGAGATTAATGAATTATCAAATATGGGAATAATAGATGGAGTAACTACAAACCCATCTTTGATTCACAAATCTGGAAAAGATTTTAGAGAAGTTATAAAAGAAATAGCTAAAATTGTATCAGGTCCTATTTCAGCTGAAGTAACTTCATTAAATAAAAATGAAATGATTGATCAAGGTATAGAATTATCAAAAATAGCCAATAATATTGTAGTTAAAGTACCTTTAACCGAGCATGGCTTAATAGCTTGTAAATCATTAAGCAAAAAATCTATAAAAGTTAATGTTACTTTATGCTTTTCATCATCTCAAGCTATTGTAGCTGCTAAAATGGGGGCCTCTTTTATATCTCCTTTTATTGGAAGATTAGATGATTTAAGCAGTGAAGGTCTTAAACTTATAGAAGAGATAGTTACTATTTATAATAATTATTCTGATAATTTTAATACAGAAGTACTAGTAGCTTCTATTAGAAGTCCTCAACAAGTATCTACAGTTGCCCAAATGGGAGCACACATAGCAACTATTCCTACAAAAATTATTAAACAAATGATAAAACATCCTCTCACTGATATAGGATTAAATAGTTTTATGGAAGATTGGAAAAAAACTGGGCAAAATTTTTGAGTTTGAAAGAAAATAACTTTAAAACCATAGAAATTTGTTGCTCGAAAGAATCTTTAATATTATATAAAAGATGGATAAGTTGGTTATTAAACCAAAAAAACTACAGTAATAATACCATATCTAGCTATTCTTATGATTTTAAGTATTTTCTCAATTTTATTTCTAAGCACTTTTCTATAAATAAAGTCAAAGTAATAGATTTTCAAAAATTGCAAGTTAAGGACTTTAGGTCTTGGTTAGCTTTTTTAAAAAATACTAATCCAAGTCTTAAGGCTAAATCAATAGCTCGTTCTAGGGCCAGTATAAAATCTTTCTATTTTTATTGTATTCTGATAAAAAAAATTAACGCATCAGAAATATATAACCTGGATAATCCAAAGTTACCCAAAAGTCTTCCTAAAGCTATTTCTGAGAGACAAATTATTAAAGTACTTAATTTATTAAAAAAAAGAAAAAAATATTTTTTCAAGGTTAAGAAATACTGCATTAATATATATACTTTGGGGTTGTGGTTTAAGGATTTCTGAAGCATTGTCATTAAACGATGACCAAATTAAAGAAAACTATATAATTGTAATTGGTAAAGGAAATAAAGAGAGGATGGTACCTCTTCTTCCAGAAATTAAAGTTAGAATATTTCAATGGATTACTTTTAAAAATCAATCCCCTAATCAAAATAATAATGCTTTATTTGTGAGTAGATTAGGAAAAAGGCTAAGTCCTAGATATATTCAAAAATTTATTGAAAAATTAAGAAACGATCTGAATTTAGATAAGAGCTTTACTCCACATTCACTAAGACACAGTTTTGCTTCCCACCTTTTAATAAACGGTGTTGATCTAAGAACATTACAGACGATGTTAGGACACTCTAGTCTAACTACTACCCAACATTATTTAAAAATAACAAATCAATTTGCTGAAAAGGTTTATAAGCAGACACATCCGAGAGCAAAAGAAAACTAAAAGTGTAAAGTTTTTCCAATAGAGGATAATGAGGCAGCTTCTTTCATTGACTCAGATAAAGTTGGATGAGCATGACATATAAGTGAAATATCCTCCGCTGTGAGTCCTGCTTCTATTGCTGTGACAGCCTCTCCTATTAATTCTCCTGCATGGGCACCTATTATGTGGACTGCTAGAATTTTATCATTACCTTTATCTGATATAAATTTTATATTTCCTATTGTATCACCAGTAGTTTTTCCTCTAGCATTAGCACTAAACGGAAATACGCCTTTTTTGTAATCAATTTTTTTTTCTTTTAATTGACTTTCTGTTGGACCTACCCAGGCAACTTCTGGTTCAGTATAAACAACTGCTGGAATACATTGGTAGTTAACTTCAGGGATATTTCCAACTATTTTTTCAGCAAAAGCATTCCCCTCAGCACTAGCCTTATGTGCTAACATAGGTCCATCGACAACATCGCCAATAGCATACAATCCAGGCATACTTGTTTCAAAATTTTTATCAACCTCTATATTACCATTACTATTTATATTAATATTTAGGTTTTCTAATCCTAAACCTTTAGTATAAGGTCTTCTACCTACCGATACTAATACTTTATCAAAGGTAATTGTTTTTAAAGAGTTTTCTTTTAAATCTAAACAATTAATTTCAACTTTATCATTTTTGATTGAAGCTTTTTCTAATTTAGTACTTAACATAAAATTTATTCCTTGTTTAGCAAGAGTAGCATGAAAAATTTTTGCGATATCTTTATCCATAGTTGGAACTAATGTATCAGTAAACTCTATAACTGTTACTTCAGAACCTAATCGATTCCATACTGAACCTAATTCTAATCCAATATAACCTCCTCCTATTACAGCTAGCTTCTCTGGTACTCTGTCAAGCTCTAATGCACCTGTAGAGGAAACAATTTTTTTTTCATCTATTTCAACACCTGGTATAGTTGATGGTGTTGACCCTGTAGCAATTAAAATTTTATCAGCTACAAATTTGTCATTATTCACCTTTACAGTTCTAGAGTCTATAATCTTTGCTTCACCTATTATATGTTGAACTTTATTTTTTTTAAATAGACTCGAAATACCTGATGTTAATTTGCTAACGGTTTCTAATTTATTACTCATCATTTTTTGCAAGTTCAAAGCTATTTTTCCTTTTATTTCTATTCCTTTATGTTCTAAGTGATGCTTGCTCTGCTCATAAAGGTGTGATGAGTGTAGTAATGTCTTAGATGGAATACATCCTACATTAAGACAAGTGCCTCCTAAAGATTTTCTTTTTTCTATACATAAAACATTAACGCCTAGTTGTGCTGCTCTTATAGCAGCTACGTAACCTCCCGGACCTCCTCCTATTACAATTAGATCGTATTCTGTTTCTTTACTCATTGCTCAAATATCATTTCTTCCGGATTTTCAATAATCTGTTTTAATCTAACTAAAAAAGTTACAGCCTGCTTACCGTCAATTATTCTGTGATCATAAGTAAGCGCAACATACATAATAGGTCTAATGACAATCTGTTCGTCTACTACTACTGGTCTTTTAACTATATTATGCAAACCTAATATTCCTGATTGAGGTGGGTTTAGTATTGGAGTAGAGAGCATAGATCCGTATACTCCTCCATTGGAAATTGTAAAAGTTCCATCTTTCATATCTTCTATAGTAATCTTATTATCCTTTGCTCGTATTCCATATTCTAATATAGATTTCTCTATATCTGCAAATTTCATTTTATCTGCATTTCTTAATACGGGAACCAATAAACCTTTATCTGTTCCTACCGCTATTCCTATGTCATATTTTTTTTTATATATTATATTATTATTTTTAATTTCAGCATTTACTTCTGGAATTTCTTTTAGGATTGCAACACAAGCCTTAGTAAAAAAAGACATGAACCCCAACTTAACTTGATATTTTTTTAGAAAAGAGTCCTTATACTTTGCTCTCAAAAAAATAACATTTTGCATATCTATTTCATTAAATGTTGTTAGCATAGCCGCAGTATTTTGAGCTTCTTTGAGTCTACTAGCTATACTTTGTCTAAGTTTACTCAAAGGTTTGACTATGTCTGTTGAAGTTGTTTGCCTTGTATTTATTTCAGGTGAATAATTAGTTTTTTCTGGAAGAACTACTTTATTAAAGTTTTCTTTAGTTATTCTACCAGAATTTGTTAAACTATTAAGAGCTCCTAATTCGATTTGATTTTCATTCATAAATTTACGAGCCGAAGGAGATAAAGAAACATCTTCTACAAACTCTCTTAAATCATTTACATTTATTTTATTATTCATCCCTGATCTTTTTACTTTTAGCGGGTCTAGATCTATTTTTGTTAAAACTTTATCATTATTATTTGCGTCTGTTTCTTTTATTATATTTAATTTCTCTACTTGTAAACTTTGAGTTGTTTCTAATATTCCTATTATTTCTCCAATTTTTACCTCTTCTTGTTCACTAAAAAGAATTTCTTTAATTATACCAGTATAATCTGCATATAATTCTTGAGTAACTTTATCTGTTTCAATTTCTACTATAGCTTCACCTTTTTTAACAGGTTCTCCTTTAGATTTAATCCATTTACTTATTGTAGCTTCTGTAATTGACTCTCCTAAAGAAGGCACTATGATATCTTTTTGTTTGCCCTCAAGTTTTTCAGTTTTTTGTTTTACATGAGCGAAATTTTTTTTTTGGTTATTATCTTCATTTATGTTTACTATAACCTCACCTATTTGTACTTCTTCTCCTTCTTGAAAAAAAATTTTTGATATTATTCCTTGTTTTGGAGCATAAATCTCTTGAGTAACTTTATCAGTTTCCAATTCTACTATAATCTCATCTTTCTCAACGAGATCTCCCTCTTTTTTTAACCATTTTGCTATAACTGCCTCAGTTATAGACTCTCCTAAGGATGGTACCTTTACTTCAATATCGCTCATTATTTAATATTTCCAAATATAGAATTAATAAGTTCATCTTGTTCCACTTCATGCCTTTTAAATAAACCAGTAGCAGTAGAAGCAGAGCTTTTTCGACCAGCATAGTGTAGTTTTGTATTTTTAAATTTATTTTTTTCTAAAAGATTTTGTATTAATGGTGATATAAAAAACCATGCTCCCATATTTTCTGGTTCTTCCTGACACCAAAAATACTTAGAACTTTTATATTCTTTTATTTTTTCAAGAATTAATTCTTTTGGAAAAGGATAAATTTGCTCTAATCTAATTATAATTGTTTTTTCTTGTTCCTCCTTATTAAATCTTTCCTTTATGTCATAGAATATTTTCCCCGAACAAAAAATCACTCTTTCTACTTTATTTTTATTTTCTTGTTTACCAAATATAATTATTTTTTTAAACTTTGATACTTCTGAAAAATCTGATAATTCTGAAACAGCTTCCTTGTGCCTCAATAGAGATTTTGGGGTAAAAATAATAAGCGGCTTTCTAAATTTTCTCAACATTTGTCTTCTCAATACATGAAAGTAATTTGACGGAGTTGTACAATTAACTACTTGAATATTGTCTTCAGCTGCCATTTGAAGAAACCTCTCTATTCTTCCCGATGAATGTTCTGGTCCTTGTCCTTCATAGCCATGAGGAAGTAATAAAGTTAGTCCAGACATCCTTAACCATTTAGATTCTCCAGAAACTATAAATTGATCTATAATTAACTGTGCTCCATTTGCAAAGTCGCCAAATTGTGCTTCCCATAAAACTAAAGTTTTAGGATCAGCTAGAGTATATCCATATTCAAAGCCTAATACAGCAGCCTCGGATAAAGGACTATCTACTATTTCAATTCTACTGCCTTTGTTAACTGCTTTATTTAATGTAGAGTATTTTTCTTCAGTTTTTTGATCAATAATAATTGCATGACGTTGAGAAAAGGTACCTCTTCCACAATCTTGACCAGAAAGCCTTACACTTATACCTTGAATAAGAAGGGAACCGAAAGCTAATGCTTCTGCTGTAGCCCAATCAATTCCTTTTTCCTCTGCAATATTCTTATTTCTTTTTTGAAACTGTCGTAAAACTTTTTTATTTATATTAAATTTAGCAGGTACTTCAGTTATTTTTTTACCTAATTTTTTTAGTATGTTTTTAGGTAACCCCGTCACAGTATACGGTTTATTTGCTCCTTTTTTTTCTAGCCCTGCCCAAGATCCTTCTAACCAGTCAGCTTTATTTGGTTTAAAGTTTTTTCCTATTTCTAAATCTTTTTCTAAATTATCTGACCATAAGGACAATAAACTATTTACTTCGTCATTAGACATAACTCCCTGTTCAATAAGTTTATCTGCATAAATTTTTCTCGTTGTTTGATGTTCTTTTATTTTTTTATACATAAGTGGTTGCGTAAAAGCTGGTTCATCACTTTCATTATGTCCTTGTCTTCTGTAACAAAACATGTCTATTACGACATCTTTATTAAACTTTTGCCTGAACTCTGTTGCTATTCTGGAAGCGTATACTACTGCCTCTGGATCATCTCCATTTACATGAAATATTGGAGCTTCTACCATTAATGCAACATCTGAACAATATGGGCCAGATCTAGAGAATGTAGGACTAGTTGTAAAACCTATTTGATTATTAACTATAAAATGTATTGTTCCTCCTGTTTTGTAGCCTTTTAATCCAGATAAGTCTAAAGTTTCTGGAACCAATCCTTGTCCTGAAAAAGCGGCATCACCATGCATTAATAAACCGACTACTTTTTTTCTATCTATATCTTTTTTTTGATCTTGCTTTGCTCTTACTTTTCCTACTACTACTGGATTTACAGCCTCTAAATGAGAAGGATTTGCTGTTAAAGATAAGTGTACACTAATATTATCAAAGTGTCTGTCTGAAGATGTTCCTAAATGATATTTTACATCTCCTGATCCTTGCACATCATCAGGGTTTGATGCATTCCCTTGAAATTCAGAAAATATTGCAGAAAAAGGTTTTTTCATAAAATTTGCTAAAACATTCAACCTTCCTCTGTGAGGCATGCCTAATACTACTTCCTCAATACCATTTTTTCCTCCGTATTTTAAAATCTGTTCTAATGCAGGAATAAGTGATTCTGCTCCTTCTAAACCAAACCTTTTAGTTCCCGTATATTTTTTATCTAAAAATGTTTCAAAAAACTCTGCAGCAGTAAGTCTTTCTAGTATGGCCTGCTTTCCTTTTTCTGTGAAAATTTCATCTGGTTTAATGTTTTCTATATTATTCATAATCCAATCTCTTTGTTCTTTGTCTTGAATATGCATGAATTGTATTCCTATTTTTCCACAATAATTTTTTTCTAATATACTAATTAGTGCGCGTATCGTTATAGTATTTATTCCAAATACCCCATCTATAAAAACTTCTTTATCCATATCTGTGTCCTCTATACCGTAAGTTTTAGGATCTAAGTCAGGTATATATTTTAGTTCAGTAATGCCTAAAGGATCTAAATCAGCTTTTAAATGCCCCGCAATTCTATATGCTCTAATCAATAACCTTGCCCTTAAAGAATTAGCAGTATATTCATTATCATGAATATTATTTTTATTACTAAATTTATCAACATTTTCATTTTTATCAGGTTTTCCTTGAAGAAAATCCTCTGCTTCTTCATCTAAGTCCTTGAAGAAATTTAACCAATTACTTTCTAAATTATTGCTGTTATTTTTGAACTGCTCATATAGTTCTTGTAATCTTTTCAAATTTGATAATGTATCCATTATTTAATTTTACCTTATAGTTTCATAAAGTGTCTTTCCCATTAAGGCTGGAGACTCTGAAATTTTTACGTCAGCTGATTTTAATGCTTCTATTTTGTCTTGCGCAGTTCCTTTGCCACCTGCAATTATGGCACCAGCATGTCCCATTCTTTTTCCTTTAGGAGCAGTTAGACCTGCAATAAAAGCTATTATGGGTTTCTTGATTTTAGATTTACTAATAAATTCAGCTGCTTCTTCTTCAGCTGTTCCCCCTATCTCTCCTATCATTATAATTGATTTAGTTTCGTCATCTTGTAGAAACATATCGATAATATCTATAAAATTTGTACCAGGAATTGGATCCCCTCCTATTCCTACACACGTTGATTGACCGAACCCGATCTGTGTTGTTTGATAAACAGCTTCATAAGTAAGAGTTCCTGACTTAGATACAATTCCTACTCCTCCCTTCTTATGAATATGGCCTGGCATAATTCCAATTTTACATTCATCAGGTGTAATAATACCAGGGCAATTAGGTCCAATTAATCTACTTTTAGATGAGTTTAATTTTCTTTTAACTTTACTCATGTCATGTTGAGGTATACCTTCAGTAATACAAACTATTAACTCAATATCAACATCAATAGCTTCTAAAATAGCATCTGCTGCAAAAGGAGGTGGTACATAAATAACAGTAGCGTTACAACCAGTTTTATTTTTTGCATCATGAACTGTATTAAAAACAGGAAGATTTAAATGCTCTTCTCCTCCTCTACCTGGAGTAACTCCGCCTACCATATTGGTTCCGTATTTAATAGCTTGTTCAGAATGAAAGGTTCCTTGAGAGCCTGTAAATCCTTGACAAATTAATTTAGTATTTTTATTTACTATTATAGACATTTTTATTTTTCAACCAAGTTTACTACTTTTTCCGCCGCTTCTTCTAAATCTTTCGCTGTAATTATTTCCAATCCTGAGCTATTTAAAATTTCTTTTCCTTTATCTACATTAGTACCCTCCAATCTAACTATTAAAGGCTTGTCTAATTTTATCTCATGAATTGCTTCTATGATACCTTCAGCAATAATATCACACCTCATAATACCTCCAAAGATATTGATTAATATTGCTTCTACATCTTTATCAGATATGATTATTTTTAAAGCCCCAGAAACTTTTTCTTTTGTTGCTCCTCCACCAACATCTAAAAAATTTGCTGGAGAAGAACCTTTTAACTTTATAATATCCATAGTTGCCATAGCCAACCCTGCTCCATTAACCATACATCCAATTTTTCCATCAAGTTTTACATAACTTAAATCGTATTTTTCTGCTTCCAGCTCTTTAGGGTCTACTTCCGTCTCATCTAATAGTTCTCTTAAGTCAGAATTTCTGAATAGAGCATTATCATCAATATTTACTTTAGCATCTAAAGCAATTACTTTATTTTCTTCTGTAAGTATCAAGGGATTTATTTCAACAAGAGTAAAGTCTTTTTCCATTGCTATCTTAGATAATAAAGTTACCTGCTTAATAAAATCTGTCATTGCTTCTTTAGGGATGTCTAAAGCAAAAGCTAATTGTCTAGCTTGAAAACCAACTAAACTCATTAAAGGGTCTAGAACAATTTTTATTATTTTCTCTGGCATTTCTTCTGCTACTTTTTCTATTTCCATTCCTCCTTCAGTAGAGGCCATCATTACAAATTTTCCTTCAGCTCTATCTAAAACAATACCTAAATAAAATTCTTTTTTTATTTTACAACCTTCTTCTATATATACTTTTAAAACTTTTTTTCCACTAACCGTAGTTTGTGGTGTAATAAGATTCATGCCTATAATATTATTAGCATATTGTTCTACTTCTTTAATAGAGTTAGCTATTTTTACTCCTCCTCCTTTACCTCTTCCACCAGCATGTATTTGGGCCTTTACTACCCATTTATCTGAACTAACTTTTTTTGCTACTTCTACAGCTTCCGCAGAGTTAAAAGCAATTTCTCCTTTTAAAACATTAATGCCATAAGTGTTAAATAGTTTCTTGGCCTGATATTCATGAATATTCATATTAATCTAGTTTTCGTTTAATTTTTTTAACTGTCTCAACTAACTTTTTAACTGAATTAACTGACTTTCTAAACATTGTCTTTTCTGTTTTATCTAATTGTATTTCTATCACTTTTTCTACTCCCTTACTACCAATTATTACTGGCACCCCTACATATAAATTTTTTACTCCATACTCACCCTTTAAAAAAGCAGCACATGGTAAAATTCTTTTCTTATCTTTAATATAAGACTCAGCCATTAAAAGTGCTGAAGCAGCAGGAGCATAATATGCTGAACCTGACTTCAATAAACTTACTATTTCTCCTCCTCCTGCTCTTGTTCTATCTACTATTTTATTAATATTATCCTGACTAATCATTTTCATTTTTACTAAATCTGGTAATGGTATGCCCGCTACATTTGAAAATCTAACTAAAGGTACCATTGTATCTCCATGGCCTCCTAATACAAATGCTGAGACATCTTCAACTGATACATTCATTTCTTCTGAAATAAAATACCTAAACCTAGCGCTATCTAAAACACCAGCCATTCCAATTACCTTATTATAAGGCAAACCTGAAAATTCTCTTAGTGCCCATACCATAGCGTCTAAAGGATTTGTAATGCATATTACAAATGCATTAGGGCTAAATTTTTTAATTGCTTCACCTACTGATTGCATTACTTTCAAATTTATTTCTATTAAATCATCCCTGCTCATTCCAGGCCTCCTTGGGGAACCAGCAGTAACTATTATTACATCAGAATTTTTAATTCCCGAAAAGCTATTAGAACCTTTTATATTAGAATCAAAGCCTTCTACAGGAGAAGACTGAGCTATATCTAAACTTTTACCTTGAGGAACCCCCTTAGCAATATCTACCATAAAGACATCTGCTAACTCTTTAACTCCAATTAAGTGTGCTAATGTGCCCCCTATATTTCCTGAACCTATTAAACTAATTTTTTGTTTGCTCATTATTAACTCCCTAAGTTTAATTATCCCATTCTTTTGAAGTCATTTCTGAAATTCTAGAAACAGTTCTTTGAAAAGGAATAAGTATTTTATTTACATCAAACATTTCTAATAGTTTCTTTTCAGATCTAATGTAAATTTTACTTTTCTTCTCATATAAAATATCTATTAAAATTATAAATCTTCTAATTTCATTTAACTTATTTCTACCTAATACTGGAATATTATCAATAAAAAATATTTTAAAACTTTCAGTTACTTTTATATAATCATTAGGTGAAAATTTAAAAGAACAGATAAAGTCAAAATCAATGAGCACAGATTCAGCGATTGTTTTTTCAAATAAAATACTTCTTCCTAAAGAATAAATATTTTTTTTATGAGGAACGTTATTTTTTTTTGAGTTAAGAAATAAATTATTAAATTTTTTTTTAGTTAAATTGTTTAAAGGAAAAAGAAACTTTTTAGACGACTTTACTATTTCGGAAAATCTTAAGTCTTTATTATTATTTAGCTCTAA